>Ga0209125_1000136_pt1 | contig 126520 bp, 102 predicted proteins | sample BarGraIncub1131A_FD_184503 | JGI IMG/M metagenome (GOLD analysis project Ga0209125, IMG submission 184503) | Arctic peat soil microbial communities from Barrow, Alaska - Barrow Graham LP Incubations 11-31A (SPAdes) (version 2) | ecosystem: Environmental > Terrestrial > Soil > Wetlands > Peat...
GCGAACATCGAGTTCAATCTGCCGCTCACGACAGAGAGACTCACCTTAGAGGCGCGTCTCATACCCTTTTCCCGCGGCAAAGTCGTCGCCATCATCAGCAAGCGGGCGCAGAAGATCACGCGCCTCGTCGAGGAGCGCTTCCACACCATCTTCCAGAACACCTCCGCCGGCATGGCACTGGTCGCCCCGGACGGAACCATCATCGAAGTGAACCCTGCCATCTGCCGCTTCCTCGGCTACACCGCTGATGAACTCCTGAAGCTCACCGCGGAAGAAATTACCCACCCCGACGACATGGAGGAGAGCCGACGCCTGCGCGCTGAAGTCGCGACGGGAAAAACCCCGACGTACAACCTGGTAAAACGCTACCGCCGCAAGGATGGCGCCACGGTCTGGGGGCACGTTTCGACCACTTGGATTTACGGAGACGACGGCACGCCGATCTGCAGTGTTGCTCTTGTCCAGGACATAACCGAGCGCAAGCGTATCGAAACGGCGCTAGGGCAGAGTGAAGAGCGCTACCGCCACCTCTACAAAGAAACCCCGGTCATGCTGCACTCCATCGACCGGGACGGGAGACTGATCAGCGTCAGCAACCATTGGCTCGAAGTCCTCGGTTATGAAAGCAGCGAAGTGCTCGGGCGCAAGTCCACTGAGTTCATCACGGAAGCGTCACGCCGCTATGCCGAAGAGATCGTGCTCCCTGAATACTATAAAACCGGCCTGTGCAAAGATGTCCCGTACCAGATGATCACCAAGGGGGGGGAGATAATCGATGTCCTCTTGTCCGCGACGGCCGAACGTGACGATTCCGGCAAGATAATCCGTTCACTGGCGGTCATGACGGATATAACCGAACGCAAACGCGCTGAGGAAGCGCTGCGGGAGTCGGAGGAGAAGTTCGCCAAGGCGTTCAGTGCCACTCCCACCCTCCTCGTCATCGCCACCCTGGCCGAAGGGAGATACGTCGAGGTCAACGAGGCGTTCGAACGGATCCTGGGGTATCGCCGCGAGGAAGCCATCGGTCGAAGCTCTCTTGATCTCAACATCTGGGAATACCCGCACGAGCGGGACCGAATGCTGAAGATGCTGCGGGATGAAGGCCGGGTACGGGACCAGGAGATCAACTTCAGGGACAAGAACGGCAAGATCCTCGTGGGATTGTATTCGGCAGAACGCATTGACCTGCGAGGAGAGCCGTGCCTCCTCAGCCTGGTGAACGATATCACCGAACGCAAACGGGCCGAGGAGAAGATCGAAAAGCTGAACACCGATCTCGCGGCACGGGCTGCAGAACTGGAAGCCGCCAACCAGGATCTGGAGGCGTTCAATTACACGGTGGCCCACGATCTGCGTGGTCCGTTGAATAGTATGGGCCTCTACTTCCAAACGATTCAGAGGCTGTACGGCGCAAAACTCGACGAGACTTGCAAGGGATATCTGACTGGAGGGTATGAAAACGTCCAGCGCATGAGCCAGCTCATCGACGTCCTTCTGGCATTCTCGAAATTATCTCATGTTGAACCTCGACGGGAGACGGTCGACCTCAGTGCCGTCGCGCGGGAGGTTGCAGATGAACTTCAACTCACGAGTCCGGAACGCCGGGGGACTTTCCGGATCGCTGCTGGAATAAAGGCTGAATGTGACCCAAAGCTCCTCCGTATAGTCCTTGGCAACCTTATCGGCAACGCATGGAAGTATACCGGTATGCGGGAGGAGGCGGTCATCGATTTCTGCCTGACCGAGGTCGATGGTAAACCTGCCTATTTCGTGCGGGATAATGGCGCCGGTTTCGACGAGGAGGATTCGGCAATGCTATTCATCCCCTTCCAACGTCTCCACGGTCCCGAGCAGTTCAAAGGTTTCGGAATCGGGCTGGCAACCGTGGAGCGAATCATCCGGCGTCACAGCGGCAGGATCTGGGCCGAAGGAAAACCGGGCAAGGGTGCGACTTTTTATTTCACCTTAGGGTGACCCCCGGGCCTATTGGCTCAATAAAAATGATAGGGGGGTGGTCGAACTTCTCGCGCGGAGGGAGATGCGGTGGAACCGCGGCTCCGGACTGGAAGGGATGCCCGACCGGCTCCCGGCGCGCCTCCCCTCCATGCATCTGGTCTACCACGGCGTGCGCCTGGTCCTTGTCTCCAAGCGCTACGGCAAAGAGCTGGAGATAGAGGTGCCGCCCGGCGATCCTCAAATCCCCGACTACCTCGCGTTTTTCAGGGTGCTGCTCACCAGGGAATTCAATCCGGCCAAACGGATCTTCGTCGAGCGGATCAACGGAGACCCCGCCGCAGGGTCGGCATACGCCGAAGCGCTCAAGGCGTTCGGTTTTCAGGAAGCGTACCAGGGACTGGAGTTGTGGAGGAGGTATTAGCGCAAAAAACAAAATATGATTCCAGACTTCCCCCCTTCACCCTTCACTTTTTGCACCGCCCCCTTTATTCCTCCCGCCAAATCTGCTATGCTGGCTCTCCCATTCCGTTTCCGTTAACGGCAGCAATATTTATTGAAGGAGAATACCTGTGGCAGAAACAACCTTTGAGAAAGTATCATTCACACCGAATATACCGGTCGACCTGAGCGGCGAGGCGGGCTGGGTCCCCTTCGATGCGCCGGCACTGGTCGGCGAGTCGCTCCGCTTCGTCTCCGGCGAGTCGGATGGAAACCGCTTCAGGGTCCGCTATTACCGTGACGGCGAGCAGCAGTTGCAGGCGCGTATCTGGTTCGGCCCCGAGACCGGAGGCCCTCCGGGGCATGCCCACGGCGGTTCCATGGCTGCGGTGTTTGACGAGGTACTGGGGCTGGCCGCCTGGGCGGCAGGCTATCCGATCGTGGTCGGCAACCTGAACGTCAGTTTTCGCAACCTGCTGCCGCTGGACAAAGTGGTGACCGTCGAGAGCAGGGTCATCTCCGCCGCAGGGCGCAAGGTGATGGTGCATGGCCGGATCTGCCACGGTGAGACGGTGTATGCCGAAGGCGAGGCCCTCTGCATCACCATTCCGCCGAAGTGAACTTCCTGACCGTTCGTTCTCCCCGGGAAAAATGAAGAAAGGCGGCCTAACGGCCGCCTTTTCTATATCGCATGCTGTCCAGTCTTGTACATGTCATTTCCGGCTGGAATTAAACACCAACGACTGTCACAGTTTCCCGGATTCTCCCGCCAATTTTTTAGCCAATATATCCAATCCCCGCTTCAGTTCAGCCATCGATTCCGGCAGGAAGCCGGCAATGAATCGCAGCTGCTTTGCCACTGAATCCATCTTTCGGGAGGTACCGAACTTATCGGCCAGTGCCATATAACGCAGATACAGTTCTTCCAGTTTGGCATCGGCCTCTTTAATCGCGGCTCCGCACACCGTGTCGAGCAGGATGCCGTAAAGATCGGCGTCGATTTCATACACGGCATGCCAGAATTTCGGATCGCGCTTGTTCAGCATTGCCCCGGCTTGGGAGATCTTGTTCAGGCTCTCCCTAAGCCGCGCGATCTCGGCGCCGTCACACTTGGCTTTCCGGCTTTCCAAAAGTATCCGGATGCAGATCCAGTTCAGCGCCGGATAAGGATCGATATCCCCTTCGAGTCGGGCCACTTTTCCATACCAGACGGCCATCCCTGACAGGATCCTGCTGGTCTCCTTTTTCGTGTGGGCATCCGCCATCAAAAGAAGCTTGTATGCGCTGGCAGTTATGGTGCTGCGATCGGTGGTTTCGCCACACTCTGCTGATCGTGCCTCCAGTTGGGCGATAACTGCATTGATCTCATTGCCAGCCTCTGCCTTGGACAATAGGCCGTCTTTTACCCGTTGTTCCGCCCGCCGGACCTTCAGGTTCGCCAACTGGTCCAGATCTTTGAGAGAACAGCCGCCGTCCGAGCATCCGGCGGCAGCCTCGTACTGTTCAATCGCCCGGTCGAATTTTCCCGTTTCGGCATAGGCCTCTCCCAGAGCCGCCCGGATCTCGCCGTATTGCGTCATCCATTCGTGAGGGACCAGGCTTTCCGTCTGTTGCAACTCGTGAAGCAACGCAGCCGGATCGAGCAGCTTGCCGTCGCCGTCGCGTTTCCTGTCACGGAGGGACCGCAACTCGTATAGTGCTTCGCGCGGGGCGAGGAAGAATTTGCCGCCCGGTGCGCCCTGATGGCCGTCCAGACGGTAGGCGGGGTCGCCGTAGCACTGGTAGGCAGCCCAGGTATTGTGTTCGGGAGCCGCTTCATTGGCCGCTTTTCGGGCCGCAGTGACGGCCTCGCCGAAGGACGAGCCATCGAGCAGGCAGTCGTAGAACCGGGCGGCAAAGGCTTCGGCGGCAGCGTCGTTTACGGCCCAGCCGGCTGCCACCACGGCGCGCACCCCCATGCCGATGAAACTGGCCGCCAGACTGGCGGCGAAAAGGTTGCGATTCCCGTGGCTGCGCGCATCCGGCGTGCTACCTTCTACTTTCCCCAGGAAACAGCAATTGATAAAGACCAGCTCCGGGACTACGGCCATCTGCTTTACCTCTACCGAGGTCAGAAAGACCGGAGCCTTGCTGTCCGCTGCCCCCTGATTGGGCCAGTCCAGCACCATCCCGGTCACGTAACGGGTTTTTTCACTGCAATCCGACTCCTTGCTGGTGATGGGATGGTTGTAGATGCCGTGCCCGGCCAGGTGCAGGATGCGATAGTCGTCGGCAAACAGGGCCGAGACGATCTTTATCGGCTCGGAGCCTATCCTCTGCGTCACCTGGTATCCATGGCCGGCAAGTGACGCCGCCACGGCCCGCCCTTCCTGCCTGGCGCCGGGCAACGGAGGAAGATCGCTGTCATCGGGGAGCTGGGGCTCCGCAATTACCAGGGCACGCGCCTGATAGGCCCGGGCCGGACGCTGGCGGAATTCCTTCACCGACAGCTGGCGCATCAGGCCGGCACGAAGGGCCAGCGGGATCTTCCTGCCGCCGACGCAGATATGCATCATCTCCCAGGGATAACGGGCGGCCTTCTCGTCCAGCATCATCAGGACATCTCCCTGGTCCGGGGCGCGTTCCTTGAGGGCGTTGGGAGAGACCAGGTTGTAGATGGCCACCATGTCATCCTGCGAAACGGTGGTCTGGGTGACGGCCTGTTCCACCAGCCGGTCTACCAGGGCCCGCTGGGTCGGCAGCACCGTCTCTTCGATGCGGGCCAGGCCGGTCAGCGTGGTAAACTTCATCTCGTCTTCTTCGTTCACCTCCACCTTGATCCGCTGCCACCAATCATCGTTCTCCTCGACCATGGCCCGGCAGCGCCCGCCGACCCCCAGCCGCAGTACCGTATCGTAGTCGATGTTCCCCAGCACGCCCAGGGCGGCGAACTCCCGCACGGCCCGCAATGCCTGCAACGCCCGGTCCTCGAATACCTCCAGGAACTCCAGTTCCGCCAGATAGATGCGCTCCCCGTCCAGGTCGGCCAGCAAGGTGTTGGCCCGGCAGGCCCCCTCGATCAAGGCGCGCACGCTGTTGCGCACACCCATGCCCCAGCCGGCGCCACTGCCGATCAGGATGGTGCTGACCGCGAAACCGTCCTGTTGCTCAGAAGCAGTGCTCCGTGCGGCCGGCGAGGTGGCGAACTTCAATAACGCGCCGGTAAAGCCGCTTGCCAAGATGGCCGGGGTGAGCTCGCCCACCTGTCCGAGACCGACGACGAGGGCGGTGCAGCTCTTTTTGTCGGATTCACGAATGAAGACCTCGTAGGTCCCCTCAGGGCCGGGGTAGACCCCCAGTGCGTGCCGCTGCGACATGAGCCCCGCCAGGCGGCGGTCCAGCACGGCCTCGCTGCCGCTTATGGAATCGCCCACATAATGCCCGACCGCCACGGGATATTGCGCCGCCGCGAGGTCGCCATGACAGACCTTCACCCGGAAGCCTTTCGACACCTTCCTGGTTCCCCGCTCCCTGGCCGGCATGATTTCTCCCCCAAGGGCTGCGCGCTGCAGCATGGTTTCATCGGGATAATACGGGATCATCCTGTCGATCATGGCCCCCGCTTTGGCGCCCTCCCCCCGCTGCGTCGGGGCTGAAGCAGGTAACAGCGTGGTCTCTCCCATGCCGATGATCTCGGATAACCCCTTGAAAGCGCTGTCATGGTTGAGCAGGTCGCCATGCTTGGCAGCCAGGTACCAGACCTTGACGCCGGCGGGAATGCCGGTATCCCAGAGCACCCGGCCATCCCCAAGCGGCGAGCTGTCAAAGACGAGTTTCCCATCGCTCACTCTCACGCCTGACGGGGTCGCATCGGCGCAGCCTGCCACGTAGCGGACCACCTCCTTTTCCCGGCCGAAATCAAACTCGTCCAGGGTCTTGCGGTTTTCCCGGCATTTGGCAAGAGGGGCCGCATCGGGCGCAGGCCAGTCGCCGCCATCGGCGTTTTGCCATTTCTCCCAGGTGGCCGCAGCGAAGCAATCGTCGGCACCGCCGGGTGGCAGCATCTCCAGAAACCCCTCGAAACCGGAGACGGTCTTCAGGATATCCCGTCTGTTGTGACGCAGATCCACGGTCTTCAGCACGCCGATGATCGAGTCGCGGCCGGTCAGCAGATACGGCACGGTCCATGAGCCGTTGTTGGGGGTTCCGGCCATGACCAGGCGGTTTCCGGTGATCGCCCGGAAGCGCTCCCACCAGCCGTTTCCTTCCCGCTTTGAGCTGGAAAGCACCGCCGCCATCCGCACCAGCAGCCCGCCCATCGAGTGGGCCAGGATACGCACCGGGCGGTTGTTCGCCCTGGCGCTGTTCAGCACCTCGTCCATGAAGTCGGCGAACTCTTTCCCCTTCTTCTGTAACGACAGGCGCCAGTCGTACGGGAAATAGAGCACCTCGTGGCTGGAGGAGAGGAAATCGCCCAGTGGCTGGTAGGACATCTTGACGACGCCGTCGGTGACGACGCCTGGAGCGTCCTCAGACAGCCCGGTGAACTCCCCCCTGCGATCTCGTCAAAATCAATCCAGATCCGTTTATCTCCCACCTTGAGATGCGTCCCCATGATCCCGGGCACCAGGATCAGCAGCGGCTTGGTACCGCCGGATGAAGGGGATTTCCGGACCAGCGGGTCGCCAAAACCCTCGCTGACAAGATCGAGCGCAATGCCGCGCGCAATCGGCTCATCCCCGTGAGGAGCCTGCGAGACCGGCAGGAATCCGGCACTGCGGGCGTCATCCTGCAACAAGCCGTTGGCAACTTGACCGGCGCTAAGCGGCTGCGTGAAGTAGCTGAAATGATATACCTGCGCCCCCTGTGCATAAAAGTACCACCCCCGGGGCGCCTGGTGCTTGTCCTTGCGTGCCGCGCCGCCGTACATGGAAGGGGTGTTGACCACCACATCGTTCTCGCCGCCGTAGAACCCCTCAAAAGCCCAGTCCGCCACCGTTCCCAGGATACCATCGCCGTCATAATCTCCGGCTATCACCCGCAGATCCGAATCGACCGTCATGCCCGGGCGGTTCAGCAGTTTGACCGTGCCCGAATCCGGCATCATCGCCTCCAGGCCGGGCATGACCGTCGGGTCAGTGCGCTCCTTGGCAACCGCTGCCACAAACCAGGTGACGTCCTTGACCCAATCCAGCTGAATCAAGGATGAAAGCCCCATTTTCAGCAGCGACAGGTAGCGGTCCAGGCGGCACGAGGCCAGGGTGGTGCCGCGCGCCGGACAGGCCACCCGAAGGAATCGTTCCACGTAGAGCTCTTTTTTCTTCAGCACATCGGCCAGTTGGCGCAAGTCGTTGCGGCTTTTCTCCTGGTCCGGGGCTGAAAAAAGGTCAAAGTCGGTATCGTCGAATGACGGCTGGGGCTCGCCCCTGTCGTTAATGCGGGAGGCACGGCAGAGCAGTTCACCGACCATGCCGCCGCGGGAATGGCTTACCAGGTGGAGCCGCGCCCCCGCCGGCAGGGCATTGGCCAGGTCCAGGGCATTGGTGATCGGGCTTTCGGTAAAGGTCTTGTGCTCAAAGGCGTAACAGCGGTCCTGGTAATGCTGTGCCAGTCGCAGGCGGACGTCCCGCTGATCCGTCCAGAGCCCGCCGAAACTCCCCTCGGTGCTGGACATGGTGCCGTGGATGAAGACCAGCAACGGATCATTGCCCGGCGGGAAAAACGGATCCGGCTGCAGAGCGAGGGTCTCCGAGGTGAGCGGGCAGACGTAAAGGCCGTTCAGCCCCTTTTTGGTATCTACATGATCGGCCAGCTTTTCCGCCGCCAGCTCTGTAAGGTCGATCCCGATGAGCTGCAACCCCTTGACGACCCAGTGGAGGATGCCGCGATCCCGCGACCTGGCCGGCAGGGAGGCCCCGATCCGCACGCGGCCTGCATCCTCGGCGCCACGGCTCGTTTGATCGCCGAATTGCGCCCGGTAGTCGGCCACGCTCATCAGAAGTCTTAAATCCCCCTCCAGGCGCAGCTCGATCAGATCATCTTCCTTGGCCTCGACGGTTACCTCGGGGGGAGCCTCGCCGCGCACCGTCGCCTGCAGGTCGTACGCGGCAACCAGGCGCGGGGGTCCCAAGATCATTTGCAGTTCCGGCGCAAGGGCCGGGGCCTGGCCCGGGCTTGGCGTGCCTTCGATGATCAGGGTAACGGTCGAGGTTGATTTCCTCATGACGTCCTCCTTGGATGACAGATGCCGTTAGACAAGGCACCGGATTCCAGCGTTGTCCGGTTTTATTCCTGCAAACAAACCACAAAGAAACAAAGATTCTGGGTTCTTTTTTGAATTAGTTTGAGCTTGTTTGTAAATTGCAATTTAGACTTTAAGGCGCGGCGATTGTTGTGGGCAAAAAATAAACCGGACTCCACTGACCCGATTCTTTCAATTTTTCCCGCAAGACGCAGTCCGGGCAGTGGGGTCTTGTTGATATTGTTGCTCGAACTGGCCGCAGCAATTCATTCGGGCTTTTGCAGCTTTGCCATGTCGATAATCGCGATGGCAGGAGCTTCCTCCGGATCGGCAAATTCTATCATCGCTATGACGTTGATGGTGCCCCACCCGTTGTAGGCGACCTGGAAGTCGTTTTCAGGTCCGGCTGTCACGAGCTGGACCTGGAAGCTTGGATGGGCCAACCGATAGGTTATGGAGGCGATCGCACTCCTCCCGCCGGGGGTCGCGGCCAAATCGGGAAAAATCCTGAAGCTGTATACCTGGCGTCCGTAAAGATTCTGGTATCCGAGGCTTTTATAGGTAACCCTGAAACCGATGCGGGTGTCGAACAAGCCGGGATTTGACCGGACGAGTTTTTGCAGATTTTTGAACGGTTCCTCCGAAAGAGCCGCTTTTATCACCTGGATACTGTCCTTGATCTTATGAAGTCGCTGCTGTGCCAGTTTCTGCGACCGGACTGCTTCTTTTCGCTGCTGAAATGCGAAGAAAGTCAAACCGCAAAGCAGTACAATGATGCAGAGGGACGCTATGGACAGCACCGCCATCCGTTTCGATTTCAGCAGCGCCCGCTCCCGCTCGGTCCGTATCCGCTCCTGCTCGCGTTTTTCCTCCTCCTCCCTCCTGATCTCTTCCAGATGCTGCTTTTCCACGAACCTGCGGCGCCAGTCGAGGACCGCAGGAGCGAGGACGTCATGAAACACCTCATAACTCGGCGGTGTTCCGGGCTGGCTGGCGGAGGCGGCGATAGTGCGGAGGATTCGGCCTTCCGAGAGGAGCGACACCACGTGGAGCACCTGATCCGCCGGCTCCCCGGCCCACTTGCCAAGATCATCCAGTCGGCAGGCGATCTTGGTGCCCGAGGGGGTCACCAGCCGGTCGAAGAAACCGGCGCACAGTTTCTGCTCAAGAGGTGCCAGCTTTCTCATCACGTCGTCAAGATGGGTGCGCACGATTTCCCGGGCGCCGCCCAGCCTCAGCAAGGTGTCCAGCCGGAGGGTTCTGGAACCGCTGCCCGATTCCTCTTCCCAGAGCCGGGTAAGGACGAGTTGCAGAAAAGGCGTTTCGATCCGGGTCGCGTCCTCGCTCTCCTGCGGCTGGCCGGCGCCGGCCGATGGGGCGAGTGACACGTAACCCGACCGGACCTGCTCGATGATCGCGCCGACCAGTCCGTCCTCAATGGCAACGGCCGCCTCCCCCTGTTCCAGGCGGTCGTTGTAGGCCTTGAGCGGTTTGCGAATGGCATCCTCCGCGGCGGCGGCGTCGAGATGCCGCAGGCGCAGGAGGTTTCCCATCAGGTTCGGTATGCGGGTCCGAAAGCGGTCCAGCCTTGAGAGCCCCTCCTCCCGCAGCGCGAGGAGAAAATTGGCATCGACATCGTCGCGATTGATGGCGCGGGCGAATTCACTGTCAAAGGAATTGCCCGGTTCCGATTCAGGGTGATAGAGGAAGTACTCCTCGAATTGGTCGAGCAGAAGGAGGACCGTGCCGCCGAAATCCCGTCCAAGTCTGGAAAGGAGTTCATCCAGGGGGAGATCCCTGGCGGCTTCCGGGGGAATCTTGGTAACCTTGGCGACCTGTTCGAGGCACTCGTTCTTGAGGGCACTCAGGAAATCGGGGCGCTGCCAGTCCCGGAACACGACGACGACGCTGCGAGGTTTGTTGCGCAGCATCGGCACGACGCCAGCCATCAGGACCGAGCTTTTCCCAACCCCGCTGGCGCCGTAGAGTATCGTTATGGCAGAGGCAAAGAGGTTTGAGGAGATGACCCGCTGTTCCCGTTCGCGGCCGAAGAAGAACTCGCTCTCCTCTTCGGTGTAGGGCTGGAGCCCGACATAAGGGCAGAAGGAGTGCGTAAGTGCCATGCTAGCCTCCCTGCTGCTGCTTCATTTTCAGTGAAAATTCATCCAGCGTGAGGTCGAAGATACTGACATTGCGTTTTTCCCACAGCTTGCGGGAGAGCTCCGAGGGATGAAACTGGATTGCCCATGAGGGAAGGATTTCGTCATCCATGCCGCTGCTTTTGGATGGCAGGCATTTGCTGAGGTTTTTCAGTATGACTCTCAGGTTCCAGTCGCTGAGGCTGTAGCCGAGGAACAGAAAGCTTCGCTCACGGAAGTAGTCATAAAAGATGGCAGGGATAGCTGTGTTAGCAGTCATCCGGGAGAGGAACTCAACGTAGTCCTCCTCGGTTATGACAAAATTGTCCCATTTGTCGGTATCGCGCTCCAGGGTGCCGTGCATTTTGTAGATTACCGTTGTGTTGCAGAGGTCCAGGTCCAGATCGTTCGGGGCCTTCACTATCGGTTCCGTCTGGCCGTGGGGCCACCAGAGGACGGCATTGGCGATGTCTTTGCGATCGGCGGGATAGATCACGAGGTCATACGGTTTGCCCGCCTCGCGGAAAGCCTGCTCAAGGAGGGTATCGTAATTGGTTGCCACGATTACCTGAGGGGCCGGCACGGAGGCGAGGAACCGGTGCAGCGCTCCTATCTCGTACTTGTGATTGAGCACCTCCCGCAGGCGCTCGCGAAGGGTACGACGCCCCGAGATGTCGGCATAGTAAGAAGATACCTTGGCCAGGTCATCCTGGTCTCCCGGATGTTCGGAGGGGAACATCGTCTCTGCCGCGAGGAAGTTTGACAGCTCAGGTCCGCTCGGCAGGAAGGCGGGACTGAGGGGATTCCACTCGGAATCAGAGGGACGCCCCGACATGGATGCTCCCGCTCCGAGGAAGGGAATGACCTTGCCTGCTTTCATGCGGTTCCAGATGACACCATAGGGAGGTTCCGCCATATAGCACCTCACACAACCGTTCTTGGAGGGCCAACGGGACCGGTTTACCTGCAGTCCCCTGGCCGCCGGGCCCGATATTTTCTCCCGATCTATATCCTTGCATTCCTGTAGAGACGCATTGCATGCGTCTCTACACTGTAGCAATCGCCAAGACTGATCAGTTCTCCCGAAGAGGGCTCAACTGGATTAAGGAGACGCATGCAATGCGTCTCTACGCTCGGAAGGAGCTCTGCTTACTTTTTTGTAACTATTCAGCACCGGTCGACCAATGACAAACGCCCCAAACCAAAGCATAAAGCCTCACCACAGAGGTACACGGAGGTACACAGAGGAAAATCAAAACCGTATTCATGCTTAAAACAAAAAGACCTTAGCATTTGTTTTAAGATTTCCTCTGTGTTCCTCTGTGTCCTCTGTGGTGAGGCTTTTGATTGTCACCTAAAAAGCATTCGGCCACAAAAAAGCACAAAAATCGTCAAAATCCAGTCCTAGTCTATAAAAACGTGCCCACCAAAAGGGTGAAACATCCTTAAAAGAAAAAAGTACTGTTTTTGCGAATTTTGTGCTGATTGTCAGCTTTTCCGGTTTGATTCCTGCGCGCACAACATAAAGAAAGATTAGCCACAAAAAGGCACAAAACGCACAAAAGTTAAAAGCTTAAAGAATTTTTTGCGTATTTTGTGCCTTTTTGTGGCAAGAAAGATCTTGTTTTTTTCGTTTCCGCTTCTCCCTGCTACTTACTATTTAAAGTCAGAGTACTTTGAGATAACCAGATCCGTTGCCTTTGCATCTTTGAGGTGGCACTCGTAGCAATCCTTCACCGGGTCGAGACCGGAAAGCTTGCCGTCCGGACTAAAGCCTGCGAAGAGCCAGCCGCCGCTCGCCTTTTGCTTCTTGTCCTTCTGCATCAGGACGACCATGGACTTCTTCCCTTCTACCTGCTTGCCGCCTTCGTTCCTGATGGTGTAATTAACCACCACAAACCGGCTTCCTTCCGGATAGGTTCCGCCGGTCTTGTAGGCTTTCATTGCTTTCTTGTCGACATAGATGTAGTGGATGCCGTAAAAGAGCGACTTCTTGTCGGTTATCACCTGCGCCTTGCTCTTCTCCCATTTTTCGTACCCTTTCGGCACTGACAACTTGGCGGTGGCAGCCGATACCGCGGCAACGGCAATGAGAGACAACAGCATTACTAGTACAACAAACTTTTTCATGATCCTCTCCGTACTGATGCGCCGCCGGGTGCTACCTAACATATCGGCACCTCGGGGCAAAAGTGAAATCCAATTAAACGGAACAAACTACCGCCGATAACTGGAGATGTCAAGTTGAGATATTATGAGGAAAGACAGCAGAGACCGCTTCATGGCCGACCTGCGTAGGTGATACAACTCCCCCGCCGCTACCACTTTTCCCAATGGATTTTTTCCTTCTTGAACTTATCCTTCGGTTTATCCTCACCCGTCGGAACCCCCACCGGTATGACATTCAAGGGGATAACATCCGGGGGGATGTTGAGCACGGTTCGCAGGTGCTTCATTCTATCGGCATCGGGATATGCGGCGGTCCAGACGGCACCAAGTCCCAGAGCCTCGATGGCGAGCAGGATATTTTCCCCGGCAAGAGAGGCGTCGATGACCGCAAATTCCTTGCTCTCACCGGCGGCCTTGTCCGGTTCGGTACAGACGATTATCGCCGCACCCGCCTTGGAAAGCATCTTTGCATAGGGAAGTCCCGCCGCCAGTGCATCCAGTTTTGCCCTTTCAGTCACCACGACAAAAGACCACGGTTGCATGTTCCTGGCAGTCGGCGCCGACATTCCCGCTCTCAGGATCTTGTCAAGGTCGGCTTTGTTCACCGCCGCACCGGTAAAGTTCCTGACGCTCTTTCGTGAACTAAGTACAGAAAGCATCTCTTCCCCCTTTGGTTTCTCGATGGCATGGACTGAACCGGCAATGATCAGACATAAACAACAGGTATAAAATGCAATTCTCATCTGTTCCCTCCGGATGCACGACTGGCAGCTAAAGCCCTTAATGGTGTAGTTCCCGCCTTTTTAATGCCTGCATGATGTCTTACCGCTCAGTGGAGCAACCTGTACTGGACGATATAGGCGGAAACGCCGCCGAAGTAGCCTATCAATGCCAGGCCGCTGATCCGCTTGACATACCAGAAGAAGTGAATCTTTTCCAGTCCCATGGCGGCCACCCCGGCTGCGGAACCGATGATCAGGATCGAGCCGCCGGTGCCGGCACAGTAGGCCATGAACTCCCATAGGAAGCTGTCGGCCGGGTATTGGGCCAGACTGTACATCCCCATGGAGGCTGCCACCAGCGGCACGTTGTCCACAATGGCGCTCACCAGGCCGATGATGGTGACGATGACGTCCTGACGCCCGACCGTCAGCTCCAGCCAATGGGCCAGCTCCCCCAGGATGTGGGTATGCTCCAAGGTGGCGACCGACAGCAGGATGCCGATGAAGAAAACGATCGAGCTCATGTCGATTTTCATCAGGGCATGCGCCAGGGTCAGGTGCTGTTTGTCGATCTCCTCCTTGTTGCGGTGGATCAGGTCCCCCACCAGCCAGAGGACGCCGAGGCCGGAGAGGATGCCCATGAAGGGGGGGAGATGGGTGACTGTCTTGAATACGGGGACGCATATCAGGATGCCGATCCCCATGCAGAACATCAGGATGCTCTCGAAGGGGGCGGTCTGCGGCAGCCCGCCTTCATCTGGCCCTTCCGGCGCAACAACCACGCGCCCCTTCAGTATCCAGCTGGTCACGGCAAGCGGCACCAGCAGGTTGATCATCGACGGGATGAACACTCCCTTCATGATAGCCAGGGTGGTTATCTGTCCGCCTATCCATAGCATGGTGGTGGTGACATCGCCGATCGGGGTCCAGGCTCCGCCCGCATTTGCCGCGATCACTATCATCCCGGCAAAGAAGAGACGGTCGTCATGACTGTCCAGGAGCTTCTTCATCAGCGAGATCATCACAATGGTGGTTGTCAGGTTGTCCAGCACCGAACTGAGGAAAAAGGTGACGAAGCCCACCAGCCACATCAAGCTGGAAAGCCTGGTGGTCCTGATGCGTGAGGTGATAACCTCGAAGCCGTTGTGGGCATCCACCACCTCGACAATGGTCATGGCTCCCATCAGAAAGAAGACGATCTGGGCGGTGGAGGCGAGCGAGTCGTTGAGTTGCGCCACCACGAGGAGGTGATCGCCGGTGAAAAGGGCATAGGCCGTCCAGAGCATGCCGGCGCCGATAAGTGCCGAGGCGGACTTGTTTACCTTTAACGGATGCTCAAGGGCTATGGCAGCGTATGCGATAACGAATATGACTATGAGGATGATAAGCATGACGGTTTATCCTGCAAGCTGTGTTATGTCATGTTAAATAAGTATAGAATGATAAGGTGTTACTTCGAACTCCGTTCTGGCACCATATTTAACAATAAAACAGTCATCTACGTATCATCGTAGGTGCCTGTTTTATTGTTTGATGGTCTAACATTTTGAAACCCTCGTGGTGTTTTTGTCCTCTGTGATTCACTAGCACGTTGCATTCCGGCTATAGTGGTGATGCTGTATGGAGTACTTGTTTTTCCTCAGCACCTCATTTCGCGCCCAGCAGGGCCAATAGGATACCACCAGAAATCGCCGTACCAAAAACACCGGCCAGGTTCGGCCCCATGGCGTGCATAATCAGATACACCTGCGGGTTCTCCCGGTTGGCGACCATATGGGAAACCCTGGCGGCAATAGGCACTGAAGCGATCCCTGCCGAGCCGATAAGCGGATTGATTTTCCCGCGACTGATTACATTCAAGATTTTAGCCGCCACCACTCCGGAACCGGTGCCGAAGATAAATGCCACAAGCCCCAAAGCTGTGATTTCGAGTGTTTTAACGGTCAGAAACTGTTCGGCATTCATGGTTGAGCCAATAGCTATCGTCAGCACGATAGTGATGATGTTCATGACTTCATTGGCCGCTGTCTTGGCCAGGCGGTCAACCAGCAGGCATTCCCGGAACAGATTGCCCAGCATCAGCATAGTGATGAGCGGGGCGATGGGCGGGAAAAATAGATTTACGATGATGGCGATGATGACGGGAAAGGCGATTTTCTCCAGACGGGTGACCGTCCGGGGTTTTTCCATGATGATTTGACGCTCTTTTTTAGTGGTCAGCATCTTCATGACGGGTGGCTGGATCAACGGCATCAAAGCCATGTATGAATATGCGGCCACCGAAATCTGTGGCAACAGATGCGGGGCCAGTTTCATGGTTACGAAGATCGCCATGGGGCCGTCCGCGCCGCCAATGATGCCGATGGCGCCGGCTTCCGCCAGCGAGAATCCAAGCAGCTTAGCCCCAATGAGGGCCACAAAAATCCCCAGGTGTGCGGCAGCCCCTAAAATCACCAGCCACGGGCTGGCAATCATAGGACCAAAATCGGTCATGGCCCCAACCCCCAGAAAAATCAGTGGCGGCACGATGAGCAGGGCAACGCCCTGGTAGGCGTAGTGAAACAATCCGCCGGGCTGGGTCAGTCCTGAGCCGGGCACATTGGCAATGACACAGGCAAAGCCAATCCCGACGAGCAGAAATGGCTCGTATTTCTTTGCCAGGGCCAGATAAATCATGGTGACGCCGATCAGCATCATCACCACGTTACCCCAGCTCAATTGGGCCAACCCGGTTTGATCCTTCAATAGATACAATAAATCGATTAGTTGTCCGGACATGTATACACCCCGTTTATTGCGGTTGCCCCTCTAGCTGAAGCAGAGCCTGCCCGTCCTCCACGGAATCACCCTCCTTGACCATAACGGCTCGCACGGTGCCGGCAAACGGTGCAACAATAGGTGTTTCCATCTTCATGGCATCCAGCACGATCAGCACTTGGTTGTGAGCAACCACGTCACTTGGCTTGACCAGACATTTGAAAACATTTCCTGCCATGGGACTGGCCATGACTAGGAAGCCTTCAGAGGCACTGGCGGATGCCGCGGCCGGCTCGGCTGCCGGAGCAGCCGGCAGCGTGGTGGCGGCAGACACGACATGCTGCAACGGAGCCGATGCAGCATGGCCCGCCTCGGGTGCCGTGGAGGCAGTATCAGACAACACCTCAACTCCGACCTCATAGGTTTTGCCTTCCAAGGTTATTCTCAACTTTTTCATGGCCGGGATTCCTTTCTGTATCTTATTATTGGGTTAGGTACCTAGTCTCTCTGCTTGTATCCCAAGAAGGCATTACCGCACCTTATTTAAGTCGATGCGACTGCAGTTCCTGGCGTCCCTGGACGGCCCAGTTTCCGACTTTAGTGGCCAAGGGGCGAACCCTGAAGACACGAACCGGGGCACCGAGGGCCTCGCATGCCGCGGCGGTGAGCAGCACCACCAACTGCTGGTCGCTAAGGCCGGGATGGATGACGGCTGTTGCGGCGGATTGAGCTGACGGGGAGGTTGTCGGCGAGGCGGCAGCCGAGCCGGGTCCCGTGGGCGCAGGCCTTTGGTGTGGCGCGGTCGGAGGGGCTGCGCCTTTTTGTTTTGTTAATCTGTTGAGCAGGGGGAACAATGCCAGGATCACCCCGAGTCCGCCGATGAGGACAAAGCTCAAAAAGAAATCTATGGCACTGATGAGCAGCGCGCCGTGTAAATTATCTTGAATAGGCATGATGCCGTCCTGACTGTTAATTATTTTTATTCCGGGGCATTCCCCCGCGGCGTGCTTCGATGACCAAAACCTACAATGGTATCAGACCATGTTTCTTGGCAGGGCGTGACACCCGCTTCGTCAGGGATATCCGCAAAGCCTGCGCTACCCGCGCCCGAGTTTCGGATGGTTCGATCACATCGGTGATCATATCGCGGGAAGCCGCCTGGTAAGGGGTGGCGAACAGGTTCCGATATGATTTCACCAATTCAGCTTCCTTGGTCTTATGGTTCTCAGCTTCCTCTATTTCCTTCCTGTAAATGATTTTGGTGGCCCCTTCGGCTCCCATGACGGCAATCTCGGCACAGGGCCAGGCAAAAATGAAATCGGCGCCCATATCCTTGGAACACATGGCAAGGTAGGCGCCGCCGTACGCCTTGCGCATGATGACGGTAATCTTCGGCACGGTGGCGGCGGCATAGGCAAACAGCATCTTTGCTCCATGGCGTATGATGCCGCCGCGTTCCTGGGCCAGGCCGGGCATGAAGCCAGGGACGTCCACCAGGCTGACGATCGGGACATTGAAGGCATTGCAGAAACGGATGAAGCGCGCTCCTTTGTCAGAGCTGTCGATATCCAGGCAACCCGCCTTGTAGGCCGGTTGGTTGGCGACCAGGCCCACGACCATGCCGTTGATCCGGCCGAATCCCACCACGAGATTCTTGGCAAACTCGCGATGGACCTCCAGCCACTCACCTTCATCGAGGAGGCGGGCAATAACCCCGTAGACGTCGAAGCCGCTCTTTACCTCGTCAGGAACGATTTCGTTCATCGTCTCGTCACGCTCGATGCTGATTTCGTCGGGAAAGCGGTGCGGAGGGTCCTCCAGGTTGTTCAGCGGCAGGAAACTGAGCAACCGCTGGGCGATCTGAAGGGCATGCTTGTCATCCTCTGCGATAAAATGAACGTTGCCGCTGACGCTCGCATGGGCCTCGGCGGAACCGTACAGCTCGATGGGCGCGACCTGTCCCGTGGCGGCCTTGATGACCTCCGGACCACAGATGAACATGCTCGAGTCTCTGCGTGTCTGGATGACAAAATCCATAAGCGCCGGGCTGTACGCGGCCCCGCCCGCGCATGGCCCAGCGATGATGGCAATCTGGGGAACGACCCCCGAAGCGGAAACATTATGGTAAAAAACCTGTCCGTAACCGGAAAGGCTGTGTATCGCTTCCTGGATACGCGCGCCGCCCGAATCGTTGATGGCCACCACAGGCATGCCGGTCTCACAGGCCATGTTCATGATGTCGCAGATTTTCTTCGCATGCATCTGCCCGAGAGCGCCCCCCCCCACGGTGAAATCCTGGCTGTAAATGGCGACAGGGCGCCCATCCACGTTGCCGGTCCCGGTCACCACTCCGTCGCCCGGCATATTTTTCCCGGCGAACCCGGGCATGTGGCAAGCGTGATTCACGTGCATGCCGAGCTCCTGAAAGGATTCGTCGTCGAGGAAAAACTCAACGCGTTCACGTGCGCCGAGCCGGCCTTGTGTATGCCGCTTCTTCATCTTTTCCTTACCGCCACCCGCGAGCGCTACCCCCCGGCGTTGCTGGAGTTCATCAAGTAGATCTTTGCTGATAGCCATTGTTAGCTCCTCCGGATGGAAAAACTTTTGATGCTCTCGTTTGTCCGGCGGCGTGACATCCCCTGCCCCCGTGACATCGCATAAATCATCTTCTCTGCTCCCCCAAGGTTGCAGCGTACATCGTGGCCAATTCGCGCAAGGCCCGTTCACCGTCGCCGCTGAAAGACGAGCCGTGCATGATGGCGAGGCACTTGGGCCTGAGGCTGGCCAGCATCTGCAAGGTGCTGTCGGTCAATAAGGAATAGGGATATGGATGTGGAAGCGGACCCGCTTCGTAAGCTACGAGCGACTGCCGTGCCGGTTCAATCACATCTTCCTCCGTCAACGGACAGAGATCGCCATTTTGGAGGAAGAGGTCAGAGCAGAAAAGAGTTGCGCCAGTCTCCTCGAAAAGGAGGCTGGCATCCCAGGCATGGGGGACCTGTGGCGTTTCGAGAAAACGGAACCGGCGCCGGCCGGTGGCAAGTATCTGGCCGGTGGCCATAATCCGCGCCCTGCCGCCAATGTAGTCATCGATGTTCACCAGTGCCCCGATCAGACCACAGAACGGTTTCGCATGGGGAGCCACGGCCAGCCACTCGTTCAATGAACCGCATTCGTCGGCCTCGAAATGACTGAAGCTTATCCAGCGGATGTGTGCCGGCTCTACAATCTTCGCCACTGCATCGCGGACCTGCGGGAACATCCCCCGCATACCGGTATGGTAAAGGAGCGGCTCGTCGTCATTGACGAGAAACTGGTTAAACTGGAGGTTGATCTTGGAAATGTAGGTCGACAACCGATAGATATCGGGCGCGATTTCATCAATTCGGGTTTCCATGGTGCACTCCCTTGGGTGAGATGCCATCGTCAGGAGGAAACGGGAGGAATCATGACAGGCCAAAGTATATCTTAAAATTTTTCCTACGCAGGCAAATTATGAAGATTCATAAATCAAACCCAGGTATTGCAAGGGGGGTCGGACGGCTGAGATGGGAAGAAACCGCGAAGCTGTCTGGAGCGAAAGGACGCGAAAAGGGGTGAGCGACGGGGAACGGATTCATCAGGATACAACCGCCAAAGGCTCTCATGGCGGACAAGGCGAACGCGACACGCATGAAAAAGAATTCTAATCACTCTAAACAGTGAAATCTACGGCACCTATCTGGCTGAAAAAAGATAATGTAGTATTATTGCCTGGCAGGTATTGCCTGGCAGGGAATGCACCCTGTCAGGCAGCTTTTATTAGAGTTACCGCAACAAGCTACTGGTGTCCCGCGGGGAGTCACGGGTCTTTTGGGCGTAAACGGCACCAGCACGATCAGAAAGAGCGAGGGAGAATGAAAAAACGGGTTGTCCTGGTAGGGATGGGGTTTGGCGGAATCCGCACCGCTCGGGTCCTGGCAGGCAGAGGGCTCGATGTCCTGCTTGTGGACCGGAACAATTACCACCTGTTCCAGCCGCTGCTCTACCAGGTGGCAACCGCCGGGCTAGAGCAGGAGTCGATTGCCCATTCAGTGCGCGCAATGGCCCGGAGCTGGCCTGGTACACGATTTCATCTGGCCGAAGTGGCCGGGGTCGATTTCGCCGCGCGGCAAATACGGACCGACACCGGACCCATCCCTTACGATTACCTCGTCATCGGCGCCGGCAGCGTCACGAATTATTTCGGGCTCGAATCGGTCGAGCGCAACGCTTTCGACCTCAAGGAGCTGGCGGACGCTGAGACACTGCGCAACCACATCCTCACCTCCTTCGAACGGGCGGTCATTGAACCCGATCCAGCACGCAAGCGCGCGCTTATGACCTTCGTCATCGTCGGCGGCGGACCGACCGGGGTTGAGTTTGCCGGGGCGCTCATCGAGCTGGTCCATTTTGTCCTGGCCAAGGACTACCCGGAACTGAGCACCCATACGGCCAGGGTGGTACTGGTTGAGGCCGCCGACAAGCTGCTGGTGTCCATGCCGGAAAAACAAAGCACCTACACGCTCTGGAAATTGCGCAGCATGTCCGTGGAAGTTCTCCTCAATGCTCGCGTGGTGGATGCCGAACCTGAACGGGTTATTCTGCACGACGGCGCCGTCATCCCCGCGCACACACTCTTCTGGTCGGCAGGGGTAAAGGCTGCGCCATTAGCCGCCGCTCTTGACACGCCTCACAAGGCAGGAAGCAGGATTCCTGTAGAACCAGATCTGACCCTGCCCGGCATCCCTGATGTCTACGTAATCGGCGACATGGCGTATTTGGAGCAGGATGGCTCTGCACTTCCCATGATTGCTCCCGTAGCCATGCAGATGGGCATCTACGCCGGGAGGTCGATCCTGGCAAAGGAGGGAGGCACCAGCCTGCCTCCGTTTCGTTACCACGACAAAGGGAGCATGGCAACCATCGGCCGGAACGCGGCGGTGGCGAGCGCCTTCGGCATGAACTTCCGGGGGTATCTTGCCTGGCTGGTTTGGCTGTTGCTCCACCTCTACTACCTGATCGGCTTTCGCAATCGCATCGTCGTCATGCTCAACTGGGTTTATTACTACTGGTTCCATGAACGTCAGGTGCGTCTCATCACCAGGCGGGAGGAGGGACAATAGTCTTGCAGTGGTTTTTTGCCCACAACAATCGCCGCGCCTTAAAGTCTAAATTGCAATTTACAAACAAGCTCAAACTAATTTCTAAAAAGAAACCAGAATCTTTTTAGCCGCAAAAAGGCACAAAATGCACAAAATAAACCTTTAATGCCCTTACCTTTTTGCGCGTTTTGTGCCTTTTTGTGGCTAATGTTTCTTTGTGTTTTGTTTGCAGGAATTAAACCGGACAACGCTGCTAGTCTTGATCTGCCTCCTCCCTCAGAGATATCTGTTACGACGGCAGGTTCGGATTTACCCCTGTGCGTTTGATTTTCCCATCGAGCGTTTACGGATGAAAAGCGCCTCGTCTTCCGATATCCCGAGTGCGAGCAGAAACTGGTGGTGGGCCTCCGGCGCTCTGCGCTCAAACTCGATATGCCACCTTTCCATGGCGGCGTCATCCATCCCCGCGGCACGAAGCATTTCAATCCAAGCCTGCTTGTCAACGGTAACCGGCAGTTCTCCAAGCGACCGAACCTGCAGCATCTTCCCAAGTAAATACTGTTGGGTCTGCAAGGTGCGTATTTCTTCTCCAAGCTCGCGCATGCGCCGCTGCAAGACCACACCATCGGCATCTTCTTCCATGGATATGACGCGACGAATATCCTCTATGGTCAATCCTGCCTGACGAAAGCTGCAGATTGTCGCCAACTTGTCCCGGTCATCCGACGAATAGAGACGATATCCTGCTTCACTGCGTCCCGAAGGTGCCAATAAGCCGATGCGGTCGTAATACAGCAAAGTACTGCGCGAAAGGCCGAACTTCCTTGCAAGCTCAGTAATCCGGAACATAAAACAACCTCGACTCATCTCAAAGAATGAACGCCCCCGATGATTCACCGGGGGCGTTCTGGTTCAGACAGACCTTTGACGGATTTCTGTTATCCTCTCAGGTGGCAATCCCAGCCATTCCAAAAAGCTTTGGTGACCTTCCGGGTTCTCCGTCTCGAACAGCCTGTGCCAATTCTGCATCGCCGCATCATCCAGGCCGATCATTCGGAATCGTTTGACCCACTCTTCAACCGTAACCTTGCGTTCCATCTTCTACTCCTTTCGTCTCGAATTTTGTATCATGGCCGTCAGCGTTGTCCGGTTTGATTCTTGCCGGCAAAACACAAACGAAAAATTGGCCACAAAACGCACAAAACGCACAAAACGCACAAAAGTTTAAAAGCTTGAAGATGTTTTTTTGCGCCTTTTGTGCCTTTTTGTGGCGAAAAGATTTTGTGTTGTTTGATGATTTCAACTTTACTTGGTTAATCTGCCGCATTTTACGCTCTAAAGCACGGCGATTGTCGAAAGCAAAAAGCAAACCGGGCACTGCTGCATGGCCGTGACTAAAACAAGGTTAAAGTGTGAAGCCGTAGACGGGTCAAGGGGAAAGTCGTATCCGCTAAAATGCGTTATCAGTTTTTTGGCATAATGGGGCTTCGGCTGACCGGAGAGCCCCTAAAGCGAACTAAGCCTCGGCAGAATTTTGTGCTTCCGCCTTGGCGAGAATCTCCTGCACCATAACGTCATCCGGGTTCTGCAGAAGGGCTATCCTCAATTGCTCCAGCGCTTCCTCCGGTCGTCCCGACTGCAGGCAGGCAAGGCCGAAATCTTTATGAAGGTCCCTCTGATTGTTGTTCAATTGTGCTGCCGCGGAGAAGTGCGACAGCGCTTGCGGGTCGCCTTGGCTCGCGAGCAGGTTACCGAGTGCGTGATGGGCCTCGGGGGCAGCTGGGTTGATTTCAATGGCCCTGAGGTATAACTCCTTAATTCGTTGCGGGTCACCTTCCAGTGCTTGCTCAACAGAGGCGAGCCCGTAATATGCCGGGACAAGATTATTATTGAGCGAGAGGGCTTCGGTAAAGCAGGTACGAGCCATTTCATACTCCTGCTTCAATGAATAGATGAAGCCGAGATTGATCTTGACAAGTGGAGCACTGGGGTCCAATTCAGCGGCCAGGGTGCAATGGGCAAGGGCTTCGTCGAGCCGGTTCACCCTCAGAAGCGCGGCACCGTAGTTGTTTTGGCAATTCACATGGGTGGGAACGAGCTTGACGGCTCTTCCATAATAGGTAATAGCCTCTTCATTACGCCCGAGATCCTGCAGCAGCACGGCATAGGTATAGAGCGCCCCCCAGTGGTTCGGCGCGTATTTGATCGCTTCCAGCAGCACGGTTTCTGCGTAGTCGTAGATATGCAGGTCATGAAGGGTGTCGCCAAGCTTGTGGAGAAAATGAGCATTGTCAGGGACAAGTCCTGTGGCGATTTCGAAACATACCGCGCTTTCCCGAGCGAAACCCTCCTTTTTGAGAAGGTCTCCGAAAGACACGACAATCTCTGCAACTGCTGAAATCCGGAAGGACCCGCCCGTCAGCAGTGCAACCAGTTCCATTGTGATAGTGTGCGATATGTTATCCCCCGCCGATGAAATATGCCGGCTAAGAGAGCTGAGGCTCTCCGCAGCCTCAGCAGTGTTTCCCTTTTCGGCCTTGATGGCAGCGGCAAAAAACTGGGCAAGAGTGTCGCCGGGAGGGTTTTCAGCGAGGCTCATATAGGCAGTGAGTGCCGGTTCCTGTTCACCGCGCAGATGCATCGACAGGGCAGTGATGAAACCAACTCCCTGGGGTTCAGCAGCGGTTTTATCATCTGCAACATTTTTCCCGAACATTTTGGTAAATAAGCTCATGGCAATTGTCCTTTTGCTCACCAGACTTCTCTGGCAAGCGCTCGAATTATTCTGCTAAGACATAAGAACCTTGGGCAGAACCTGGGTTCTTCCCTCCGCAAAGCGGCTCTATCAAAAAGGTAGATCTCCGTCAATATATTCACGTGTATTGTCGTGAAGCATCCTTACAGGTGAGAAATCGTCCGAAATTTCTAAAATATCGTCAAAGTCGGCATAGAGGTCATTAAATGATTGTTGCTCGGTTTGATCTTCGCGGGAGCGCCTTCTTGATTCCGCTCGCGATTCAGCCGAGGCCCTCACTTGAGCTTCTCTGGCGCCATCTATGTGCACGCCAAGCAGCCGCAATTCAACAACGGAGGTGATAAGGTTGACACCGAACCATTTGCTGAATCCTTTTATGATGTTTTTCCCCTCGTAGTTGCTGACCCATCCCAAATCTTTAGCAGATCGAAGCCGGGATTGTCGATTCATTTTTTTCCGACAGGGGGTACTGTTTTTTTTCATTTTGGCCTTATTTATGTGTAACTATTCAGCAAATTTCAAAGAAAAAGCAATTACAAACAATCAAAAGCCCCACCACAGAGGGCACAGAGGAACACAGAGGAAATCTTAAACCAAAGGCTAAGGCCTTTTTGTTTCAAACATAAATCAGGTTTTGATTTTCCTCTGTGTACCTCTGTGTACCTCTGTGGTGAGGCTTTATGGTTTGGGTTGTTTGTGATTGGTCGACTGGTGCTGAATAGTTACATTTATGTTTAGTTTTATCAGCGGACATTCGAAACCCCGAGATGGGAACGTGGGGGAGGACAAGGGGGCGTCCCCTAGATTCACTCCGGGCGGGGTTTTCGGCCCGGTCTAACTGCCTGGTTGGAACCTCGTTTTGTCACCCGACTTTTTCACATTTGTCTCGTGTCAAGGGTTGCCCCCTCTGCCCCCCTCCGGACTCCGACTTGCGATGCCGAAAAATATTTGCTTGCACTTGGCGAGGTTGACCGTAAAATGGATTAAATTATTCTAAAGGAGGCCCCAAACAATGCCCTTTAATAATGTATCCCATCCCGAGATGATAGCGAAATCTGCGGCGGTGACTGAGGTATTCACCCCAGAGAGGTATGCGTACCTCCTCTCACTCGTCCCCACGCCCCAGAGTTATGGTGAACTCCATGACCGTTTCGAGGCGAGTTACGCAGCGTCCTTGAAAGGGGACCCCGCAAAAGTCAAGGCGTGCGAAGCTGACCGCCTGGCGATCAACAAGGATCTTTCCATTCTCCTCGGCTTGGCTAAAGTGGTCGCGCTTAAAGACCCAAACGTATCGGAGTCACTCCGACTTGGTCCCACAACAGAAAAAACTGCCGCTACAGCGGTCGCCTTGACGGAGCCCCACGATTTCAAAGTCGTTTACACCCCCAAAGGACAGATCACAGCTTCGGTCGCACGAGTCGTGGGTGCAAAGGGATATCAGGTCTGGGCCTGCGACAGCGACCCAAACGTAGAAGCGAATTGGAGGTTGGCCGCATCGTCGCCAAACTGCAAAGGAATAGCGATAACAGGATTAAACCACGGGAAGTCTAACTGGCTGAAGATCAGGGCCGTGCGTAGTAACAATGCCGGTCCTTGGTCCAATTTCGTAAGCTTACCAGCCTAATATCTTACCCATGCCCCCCGTTTGGTTACATTCCAAACGGGGGGCACCACCTTCCGATGTACTCACTCCCTTCCCATCCCTCGCGCTGTTTGTTCACCGACCTTCGCACGCACCCAAAGATAACGCTAACTCTGGGCTTTATGGTCAAAATCGCTGCCTTTAGGCACAAATGTCCGATTTTTCAAGAAATTCTTCGTATTTCCACAAAAAATCAAAGAATTACACCTGAAATTCTTCGTATTTCTACAAAAATCAAAGAATTCCGCCTAAAATTCTTCGTATTTCCACAAAAATCACAGAATTCCGCCTAAAATTCTTCGTATTTCCCCAAAAAACAAAGAATTTAACCTGAAATTCATCGAACCGTCGAAGAGGCGTTGGCGCACTGAGGGGGCAAGCCTTTATTCTTGGGTAAGGCCAGGGGACACCCCTACGATCCTGCGTTTTTCACACTAAGTTCCAGGCATTAACGTCAACTAGCTGCTTCCTGCGTTCGGTGGTTCGCAATACCGACGGCTCGGTTTGGGAGAGGGGACGCCCCTTGCTAGAGAGACGCTGGATCGCGGGGGCGCCCCCTTGGCTTCCCCAGTCTTCAGTTATACAAAAAGCAGCCTGTCCCCTTTGTTGTCACCAATAAAAAAATAATTCTTTGACATTATGTTTAGTATGTAATACTAAGTAAAAAAAAATTAAATGCCGCCGAATTGGCAAAGCCAGGAGTAATCGGGTGACGCAAAGTTAGCTGTCCAAATTGATTTGGATCGTGGGGCCGTCAAAGGGCCGAGAGATAAGTCCCACATTTTCGGCGGCGGCTTTTTTATTAAATTTATGAAAGGTAAAATTCATCAGCTAGAAACTGATCTGCGGAGGATCAATAAATACCTTTCGTTACAAGAACGGATTGAGGAAATGACATAATGATTAATATTTTTGTATTCACTGCAATTTTGCTGGCTACCATCATGGGATTCCCTCAGTGTGCGTTAAGTGAGCATACTTCCTATACAACTCTCGATGGATTGCGGTTAGTTGAAAATGAGGTAAATATCGAAGTAGGGGACGGCATATATGGACTTACGTATAAATTTGGACGTTCGCCAGAATGTTATCCTTATTTTTCGTGCACATATGATGTCCTTAACCCTAAATACCCATGGGAGAATAAATATTGCTGGACTCATCTTATGTTTATGGAAGGAGGATCAAGCAAATACTCCACAGTATACAACTTTATAGTCTCCGGCTGTGATGCGGGATCAAAAGTAGACTATATTTCTATTAACGCTAATACTCCTAGCGGCGATGGAAGAAATATGACAATTAATGGAGTTTCTCCAACTATGGATTCAAGTGGTGATCTGACATGGGTCCTTCCTGGGGGTGGTAGTTCATGTGGTGATACTATATCAATTAAGCCTGCATACGATGGTTCTCCTAATGCTGCGGGGTCTTTTTTTAACTTTACGGCGTATATGAGTATGTGCATTGCGAAGATTAAGGATTTTAATGGCAGCGAAGGCATTATTGATCCTGTTTCGGGAGGAAGTATAAAATTTACAGCTTCGGTCGGAAACACAAAATGGAAACTTGCTGTGGCGGGGCGAACATTTTCCGGAACCGGTGGTGTAAATATAACTTGGAACGGCAAAAACTCCGATGGTACAATGTTGAGCCCAGGCTCCTACTCTGCCACTCTTACCGCCACATCACCCGACGGCAAGTGCACGGACAAAAAGACCATCAACTTTAAAGTTACGCCAGCACCAGACGGGCAATGTGGCCTATACGTCCAGTTTGGCTCGCAGGCCCATATGGCCAGCGGCAATCTTTCTCACTCGCAGGAACTGTTTGCGTCGCGCGGCGGATCTCTGCCTGCCGCCATGGTTCTTTACTACAACAGCCTTGATTCCCACAACAGCTCATTAGGGCGAGGTTGGAGCCATAGTTACGATTTCACGCTCACAGAGAACAGCGATGGTTCCGTGCTCATCTCGAAGCCTAACTGGTCCCACGACTACTTCACCCCCTCAAACGGCAGCTACTCCGCTTCACCCGGCAACTATTCGAGGCTTGCGAAGAATGCAGACGGCACCTTCAATCTTACCAGTAAAGACGGGCAGGTGAACATCTATGCCAACGGCAGGATTGCCACGATGACCGACCGCAATGGCAACACCAACACCTTCACCTATAGCGGCGGCCAACTCGCTACTGTCACCGATCCATCTGGGCGTACAACCTCACTAGCTTACGATGGTGCCAATCACCTAGCCACGGCGACCGATCCCGGCGGCAATATCTACACTCTCGCAGTAGGAACGACCTTAAGCTCAATTACCCAGCCCGACGGCGGTACGTGGCAGTACAGCTACGATGCAAACGCCTATGTGCTCACCAAGATCGACCCGCGGGGCAACACCACCACCTACGCCTACGATGACCAGCATAGGGTGGTTTCCTCTGCGGATTCCGAAGGTCGGACTAGGTCCATAGCATTTCCCGAGGGCACCGACACAGTGAAATCTACCATATTCACCGAAAAGGATGCCGGGGCGTGGCAGTACAGATACGACACGAAGAAAGGGACTCTTGTCAGCAAGACCGACCCGCAGGGGGGCACTACGAGCTATATTTACGATACCAGTGGCAATAGCACATCAACCATCAATCCGGACGGCACGGCGACAAACGCTACTTACGATAATATGGGTAACATACTTACTCGCACCAATGCTTTGGGGCAAACAACCAGCTACGTCTACAACGCCTTTGGCCAGGTGACAGGCATTACGGATGCGTTAAGCGGCACCACGACCTATGCATATGACGCCAAGGGCAACATGGACACCATGACTGACCCAACCGGTGCCATCACAAAAAGTGAGTATGACACCAAGGGCAACGTCACCAAGGTAACCAACTCACTGGGCCAGGCATCGAGCTTTACCTTTGATTCAAACGGCAATCTGGTCACCGTAACTGACCCGAGCGGAGCCACGAAAACTTTCAACTACGATGCCATAGGCAATGTTATAGCGATAATCGATCCCAAAGGCGCTGTCACAAAATACATCTATGACAACCGCAACCACGTCGTCAAGATTATAGATCCCAACGGCAATGCTACTACCCGCAGCTATGACCTAGGCGGTAACAAGCTGAGCAACACCGACGCCAACGGCAACACAACGAAGTACGAGTACAACTCGCAAAGTCAGCTCATCAAGACAATCGATGCCTTAGGCAACGTAACCGTCTATGCCTACGGTGGCAGCGCTTGCCCGTCGTGCGGGGGCAGTAACGATAAACTGACCAGCATCAGAGATGCCAACAACAATTTCACTAGCTACACCTATAACCAACTGGGGAAACTGATCGGAGAAACCGATCCATTGGACAATTCCATCAGCTACACATACGATATCAATGGGAATCTGATCGCCAAGACGGATGCCAACGGCAACACGATTACCTACAGCTACGACACTAACGGTAGGCTGTTGAAGAAAACCTACCCAGTACTGGAGAAAGCTACACCTACGACGCCAAGGGCAACATCCTCACCGCCAGTAATAACAATATCGGCTACTCCTTCACCTATGACGCCACTGGTAGGATGTTGAGCAGCACCAACTCTAACGGAAAAGCCGTTACCAATGCCTACGACATAAGCGGCAACAAAATACAAACTACCTATCCCGAGGGCTCCGTCGTTAACTATGTCTACGACACTGCCGGCAGGCTGTCAACGATTACCAGCGACGGTAGCAGGGGCTACACCTACACTTACGATACCCTCAGCAGGAGAACAAGATTTGCCTTCCCAAACGGCGTAAGTACGAACTATGCTTATGACGCCGCCGGACGCATGACAAACCTCGACCATAAGGCATCCAACGGCAAAATCATCGCTAGTTTCGCCTATACACTGGACAAAATCGGCAACCGATTGAGCAAGGCCGAACCTGATGGAAAAACCAACTACAGTTACAACACAATACATCGGCTTTTACTGGCGCAACTTGCACAACCACATGGACGTGATACAAAATATGACGAGAACTACAGCTATGATCCTACTGGCAACCGTTTGCATGGGCCATGGAAGAAGGCAACTTATACGTACGGCGCTGCCAATGAACTGCTAAAAAAGGGACAGATTGAATTCAGTTATGACAAAAATGGCAATCTAATTGGAAAGAATCTTATGAAACATGGCGATGAACATGCCTGCGATAAGGACGAACATTCCGACAATGACGGCAGACGATGGACGTATACTTACGACTATGAGGATCGCCTTGTTAAGGCAGAAACTAAATATGATAATGAATCGACAATCGTCTCCTTCAAATACGACCCTTTTGGGAGACGAATCGAAAAGAGTGTCAGTCGGAGAGAGCATGGCAAAACGGAAGAAAACAAAGTCCACACCTACTTGTACAGCGGGCAGGCGATCGTCTTAGAATATCAGACCCGGTTGGACAATGAACACAAGAAAACCACCGAGACGACTACAACCAAGTATGTCCATGGGCCCAACATCGACGAACCGCTAGCAATGACGAGAGGTGATAAGGTACTCTACTACCATGCCGACGGTTTGGGCAGCATCGTTGCGCTAACCGACAAAAATCAGAAGATCTATGAAACCTACAAGTACGACTCATTCGGGAACCTCAAGGCCCGTGACAGCAGTCCAGCCCAGCCATTCACCTATACGGGAAGAGAGTGGGATAAGGAGACGGGGCTGTACTATTACCGCGCCCGGTACTACGACCCGATGGAAGGACGGTTCATCAGCAAGGACCCTATTTCCTTCAAGGGTGGGGACGTGAATCTTTATGGCTACACTGGGAACAACCCTATTAATTTTACGGACCCGTCGGGTTTGCGGGCTTCGATAGACCCTGGTCAATCAGGTGACAGTGGAACAACTCCGGCTAGTTATCTTTGGGACCCTAATGACAACGGCAGTTTGACTAATGCCTACTGCACAGTTGCTTCAAAGGTTATCTCAATCTGTCTAGATAGAGCCTCAGTCGAGGCAGCATTAACCAAATCTTTGCCAGGTATGGCTATCTATGGTTTGTCAATTGCTAATGGCGCCGTAAGCATGACAATTTGCCCAGGTGGTGTCTCTCCATCAACTGCGACTACAGTAACTGGTTTTATGACTAAACCAAAATGGTTTGGCCCTGTAAACGCAGTTGTTGACGCAGTTCTTACTGCTTTGGGGCATTGACATGGAAAAGCGAACTGTTGATATCCTATCCACCATATTGTCAATTGTTGTTGGTGTGCTGTTTACACTATCTTTATTGTTATTTTTTCTGAGTAGCCGGAATGTAATAAGTAAACCAGACTGCCAATTTTTAGTTAAGGCCATATTATCACTGGCAGCGTTCCTGGCAGGATTGTTCTCTGTAGCAACTAAGAAGGCACCATATCGAGGTGGATTAGCAGATAAAAGTGAAAATGCCGGTGAATACTATATCATGACAACTATATGGTTTGCCGTGTGTATTTACTTTGCCATTATGGCATTTAGAAGATAGAGGTTGCATAAACTGCAAAGTGGGATGTTAAAAAGTGCTCTTTGGGGGCCGAAAAGCCCATCCCATTATCTACGGGAAGAGAGTGGGATAAGGAGACAGGACTCTATTACTACCGCGCTCGGTACTATGACCCGATGGAGGGGCAGGCTACTTTTCCTTCGCCACCTTCGGTCGACTAACAGTAGTCTGTCCCCTTTGCTGATCTTCGGAGGTGCCTTGTAAGTTTGGCTCAGTAGAGTAAAGTTGATATTTATTAATTATCCAGCAGGTAAAACCTATAGATTTCTCCCTTTAGGCATAGACTATTTATGGTGGTAATTAACCTGGGGGACGCCCAGGGGGACGCCCATAAATATATAAAATATTTTTTTATTGTAAAGACCTTGAAACCGCCATCCCCTTCGGCTGCGGCTATTAGTTTAGTCGCGCCATGAGATATTTATATATTTTGGGCGTCCCTCTGGTTCCCGTGACCCCAGTGCGTCCCTGAGCAAGAGGCGAGGCCTGACCCCAGTGCGTCCCATATTCAGCTGACTAACCAAACTTATATACTTATGGACGTCCGCTGTCTTTTTTATTCAAGAATTTATCCGCTGTAAGTCAACAAGTCAACTACGTAAAACTAGAGGACTTTAACAAATTTAGATACACCTTATTTTCAACGACCTGCTATGACTCTATTGCCGTCGAAGGAGAATAAGGGGACAGGCTACTTTCCCTCCCCTGCCTTCAGTTATACAAAAAGCAGCCTGACTCCTTTGTTGTCCCCTAGATGATCTCGCCTGGCTTGGCTGTGCTGAATGACAAGCGCGCTGGAGGGTCAGATCCTCTGCAGCACGAAAAATGTATAACCGTAACTTTTTGAATGTCGCCGGAACATCTCTATCTCGGCTTCGCAGTTAGCGTAGACCGCTTCTGCCTCGGCCACACCGGCGTTCTTGACCTTCAGTTCCTTCATGTGCTCGAGCATCGGAGTGTAGTAGGAGTCCCACCAAGCGATGTCAGGCAAATTGAAGCTTTCGATCACCCTGTAGCCGCTGGCGGCCGCCATCCGGCGAACTTCGTCCGGGGGTCTGATGTCCGGATAGACGTTGTCGAAGTAGGTCTTGACCTCGGCCGGAGGGTCGCTCTCGAACCAGCATATCTCAGTGAAGGCCAGATAGCCGCCTGGCTTGAGGAAGGTCCTGAAGTCTTTCAGCCCGCGCGCAAGTCCAATGATAAAAATCGAGCCCTCGGCCCAGAGCAGGTCGAAGCTCTCTTCGTCGAAGGGCATGTCGATCATGGACAGCTCGCGTGTCTCGATTTTCAGGCTGTTCCGTGCAGCAGCCCTGTCCAAATGATCCAGCAAGGGCCGGTGGTTATCGATCGCCAGGATTTTCGTGTTCAGTTCCTCAGCAAGGATCTGCGTCTGCATACCGCTCCCACAGCCGATGTCCAGCACTCTGGGCTTTGATGGCAGATCCTTCAGCAGACCAAGCGCTCTGAGGGTGGCTTCCCTGCAGCCCGGTCCCTGCCGGGGAAGATCCGTAAAGAGTTCATAGAAGTATTCCATTGCCATTTTGTTGTCCACCTTTTGGGCAGTATTCTGACCCTTTTCGTGAGTCCCAGTCTCATTTTCCCAACATTCCGTTTGGGGGGATGGCCAGACGCCGAACAGCAACGGCGAGGCATAAAAGACCTCCAATAATTGCTGCACTATATTACTACTTTTAATTAATGTCAAAGGGCATCAATCTGTTGCGCGGCGATTGAGCGCCCATCAACGCATCGATGCCGACGATTGACGTCTTACCCGCCCGGTTGTAATTCGTCTCTCAATCATTAAACACTTTTGCAAGCCCTTTACGATTTCAGTCTCCGTTCGGGTACAAAAGCCAGGAAGAGATAAGTAATCTACGCTCACTGCCCCGGTTAAGACCATCAATTCATCGAAACCCGTCTCGCTTTTCGAATGGCGGTTGCCGGCTGGCTGAACTAAGGATTATGGTATTTATTACGGCAGGTGAGGAAAAAATGACTTATGGAAAAGGGAAGTTGATAATGAAAACTTGGCGGGGCGTTTTTGCGTCTGTGGCAGATACAGAAAGAGCCAGCGTCTGTTCCGCCAGCTCTTCTGAGATCTCACCTCTTTAATCAAGAATTTTTGCTTGCGCTTCTGATGAAAAATCTTAAAACTTCTATGCGCGCCTTAATGATCGGAGTACCGATCTAACGCGGGAGCAAAAGCGCCATCTTCTCTTTTCTCACCTTCCTTTGACTATAAGATAGATCAATCCCATAAATATTGCAAATCTACCATCGCCGCAAAGCCGCACTGAACGTGGTTTTGAAGGTATTTCGCAGAATGGCTCAGATAGCGGCTTGGCGGACCAGGAAATCATTTCTTTCACCCATCCCCCTCCTGACCTCCCCCTTGAAGGGGGAGGAACGTGGATAGTGCGGGCAGGGTCTTTTCGCTAAACGTGCCCGATCAACGCGGAGCTTCGTTGGTACGGGAGTAGGTTCCCACCAGCTCTGCTGTCGCCAGGATATGCAGTTCCATCGCCTTTTCCAGCGCCGGTTTTTCCGAGTCTGCCGGGAGCTCCAATTTGGTGTCCAAGGCAAACAACCGAAAGAAGTATCGATGCGAACCTGACGGCGGGCAGGGACCTGTATAACCGGCCTTCCGACGGGTGTTGTGCCCTTCCTCAGCGCCATTCGGTACCGTGTGCTCCCGGATCTCCTTTGTTTCAGGCGGAATGTTCCACATCACCCAGTGGATCCAAAGCCCGGCTGGTGCGTCCGGGTCCTCCATCACCAGTGCCAAGGATTTTGCTTCGGCCGGGACCCCATGGATGATCAGGTGAGGATTGATATTTTCTCCGTCACAGGTGTATTTAGACGGGACCTGTGAGCCGTGGCTGAAGGCCGGACTCGTCAGCTTAAATTCCATCTGCTACCTCCCTAACCTTAAAAGTTGACGCAACCGTTAAAGGATACAAAGTTAGCAAGGCGCGTCAAGTTGTCATTTTCCACGAGCAGACGCGAAAGGGGGTGAGCGCTTAACGCTCACCCCCTTTTGATCTTTCCTCACCCTGTCCCTCTCCCATTGTAGGGCGAGGGGACGTGTGGGCTCTGTCTTCTGCTATGACTTCGAATCGTGCAATATCGTGTACGAACCTAGTGCAACCGATTTCCTAATGCCACATCCCTACTGTTTCGACAGGAACTCTCTGCCAAAAGGGGACATCTGGCGCAGCCTGCTGATGATCGGCGGCAGCTCCCTGATCACCGTATCGATCTCCTCGTCGGTCGTGAACCGTGAGAGCGAGAAACGAATCGAGCCGTGGGCACAGGTGAACGGTACTCCCATCGCACGCAAGACATGGGAGGGCTCAAGCGAACCGGAGGTGCAGGCGCTCCCGGAGGAAGCACAGATCCCCTTCTCGGAGAGAAGCAGCAGTATCCCTTCTCCCTCGACGAACTCCATCGCGATGGAGAGCGTGTTCGGCAGCCTCTCGGCCGCGCCGCCGTTGATCCTGGTGTTCGGGATCAGTGCCGTCAGTTCGCGCTCCAGCCTGTCGCGCATGCCGCGCACCCGGCCGCTCTCCTCGTCCATGTGCAGCTGTGCCAACTCGCTCGCCTTACCCATGGCGATGATCGATCCGGTGTTCTCGGTGCCGGCCCTGCGGCCGCGCTCCTGGTGCCCGCCGACCAGCATGGGCCGAAACGGGGTGCCGCGCCGCACGTACAGGACGCCGACGCCCTTGGGCGCATGCAGCTTGTGGCCCGAGAGCGAGAGCATGTCGATGGAGGACTGCGCCATGTTGAGCGGAATCTTGCCGACCGCCTGCACCGCGTCTGTGTGGAACAGCGCGCCCTTCGCCTTCACGATCCTGGCGGCCTCCTCGATGGGGAAGACCACACCGGTCTCGTTGTTCGCGTACATGAGCGAGACGATCGCCGTATCTTCGTCGACCGCAGCTGCCAGTTCCTTGAGATCCAGGCGGCCCTCGCCGTCCACGTTCAGCTCGGTCACCCGGTAGCCGCGCTTGGTGAGGTTTCTGCACTGGGTCAGCACCGCCGGGTGCTCTACGCGGCTCGTTATGACGTGCCGCTTCTCCGGAAAGATCTCCAGCGCGGAACGGATCGCGGAGTTGTCGCTCTCGGTGCCGCAGGCGGTGAAGACGATCTCGTCCGGCAGAGCTCCCAGAAGCGCCGCCACCCTTCCGCGCGCCTCGTCCACCTTCTTCTGCACCTGCCCGCCGAAGAAATGCATGGAGCTCGGGTTTCCGTACAGCTCGCAGAAGTAGGGGCGCATCTCTTCGAAGACCCGCTCGTCCACCTTGGTGGTGGCGTTGTTGTCCAGATAGATCTCCTTCATCCCTGCACCTCCTGGACGTTGATGTCGGGGGAGACCAGCTCGCGCAGCTTCTGCTCCACGAATTTCGCCGTGTACCCTGAGGAGGAGCAGCCCGCGCATGCCTTGCGGAAGGCGACCTGCACGTTGGGGCCGTCGATGTCGATCAGCTCCAGGTCACCGCCGTCTGCCCAGAGCTGGGGACGGATCTCGTTCTCCAGGGTCTCCTGGATCAGCTGCATCTTCCGCAGATTGGTGAGCTTTACCGGCGGCTTGTCCTGCGCCACCTTCTTCTCCTCGCCCATCACTTCGGCGATCAGCTCCTTGATCTTGGGGATGCAGCCGCCACAGGCGCCGCCTGCCTTGGTGAAGTGTGTCACCTGCTCCGCGGTGTGCAGCTTGTTGGACAGAATCACTTTTTTGAGAAAGACGTCGGTGAGCCCGAAGCATTTGCAGACGATCTCCCCTTCGGGCTGGCCGTGGGGGTGTTCGTGTTCGTGTTTGGGAGCCTCGACGCCGCGGAACTGGGCGATGGCCGCCTCCAGTGCCTCCTGCCCCATGACCGAGCAGTGCATCTTCTCTTCGGGAAGCCCGCCCAGGAAGTCGGCGATCTGCTGATTGGTGACCAGCAGCGCCTCATCCAGGGTCTTGCCCTTCACCATCTCGGTGAGGGCCGAGGATGAGGCGATGGCGCTGCCGCAGCCGAAGGTCTGGAACTTGGCGTCGACGATCCTCTCCTTCTTCTCATCCAGCTTTATGAAAAGCTTCAGGGCATCGCCGCAGGCAAGACTGCCCACCTCGCCGACCGCATCAGCATCCGTTATCTCGCCCACGTTGCGCGGGTTGAGGAAATGTTCTTTTACCTTATCAGTATAGTCCCACATAGACCCTCCTCTAATATAGTTCCGGTATCATAGCGCAAAGATGGTAGAAAGAGAACCCAAAAACGCGTCTGTTAGACAAGCGTAGCACTCGGGTATCTGCTCCTCCATGATCTAAGTCAAGAAGGCGGTGCAATTCCCGCTCCGCCACGTCACAAAACGCCGAAAATGGGTCGGGAGCGTCCCTCGACACGGCTAAACATGACTGGGAAGACAGGCAGCGCGCTGGGATTGGGGATCCGGTCTGTCAGAGGTGAGCGATCGATCGAATGAGGGCGTGCAGTGCGGCAGGCAGATCCTGCGCCCTGCCTGCCTACTTAGGCGGCATCGGAAGGGAAATTGCAGGCAGTCAGGGTTTGCCGGCGCCACTGCCGTTTTTTGACCTGTTTGAGGAAAATTTTCCACGGAAATAACCTTTTGCCAGACACATTGCATACCGGGTAGAGACGCATTGCATGCGTCTCAGTCTTTTCAAACCCTGGCGGCATCAATACATCCCGAGACGCATGCAATGCGTCTCTACACCTCTTTAGCTCAACCTCAACAGTAACTATTCAGTAACCTTCGAGGGGAGGCATTAAAAACAATCAAAAGCCTCACCACAGAGGACACAGAGAAATACAGAGAGGATCACAGAGGAAATCGAAACAAAGGCTAAGGTCTTTTTTTAGAATATGATCAGATTTTGATTTACCTCTGTGCACCTCGGTGTATCTACTCTGTGTCCTCTGTGGTGAGGCTTGGTTACAGATCAAGATCAAGATCAAGATCAAGTCAAGGCCGTGGCTGCAGCCTTCCCCCCTCCCTACCTTCGGGAGGAGGAGTGGACCTTCCCATGGCTTGACTGGTGCGGCAAAGAGCGCTACTCAACGACTCAACGACTCAACGACTCAACGTCTCAACGTCTTCGGCCTCTATGCCTGGGCCTTTCCCACGATGAACTCGCGTCCGGCGGCAATCAGGGCCTGCAGGCGCTCCTCGGTGGACGCCTCGCAGTAGAGACGCACCACCGGTTCGGTGCCGGACTTGCGGAACAGCAGCCAGCTGCCGTCCTCGAGGATGAACTTGTTGCCGTCGACGGTGATCCGCTCCTTGACCACAGCGCCGGCAAAGCTCGTCGGCGTGGCCGCGATCCGCTCGGGAAAGACCCGCTCCAACTCGGGGGAGAGGGTGATGTTCACCCGCTTGGTGAGATAGCGTCCGACTTTATCATAGAGCCGCTCCAGCAGGGCCTTGACCGACATGCCCTCGCGGGCGACCATCTCGGCCACCAGCAGGCAGGCGAGGATGCCGTCTTTCTCCGGCACATGTCCCTTGATGGTGAGACCCGCACTCTCCTCGCCGCCTATGATGATCTTGTCCTGGCTGATCAGCTCCCCTATATACTTGAATCCCACCGGCGTCTCGAAGACCTCCACGCCGTGCAGTTTCGCCACGGCATCGACCAGGTGCGAGGTGGCGACGCTGCGGCCTACCCCGCCGGTCATACCTTTCACCCTGATCAGGTAGTCAAGGAGCAATGCGATGATATAATTGGGCTCGATAAAACTGCCGTCGCGGTCCACGATGCCGAAGCGGTCCGCGTCGCCGTCGGTGGCGATCCCCAGGTGTATCTCCGGGTCCTGCTGCACCAGCTTGATGAAATCCTGGATGTACTTCTCGGAAGGCTCAGGGGGGAAACCGCCGAAATACGGGTCGCGGTTCGCATTCATCTGCACCACCTGCACGCCGTGGGCCTTCAGGGGCTCAGCCAGGTAGCCGCGGGCCGTTCCGTAGAGCGGATTGACCGCGATGGTGCCGAGCTTGGCGATTGCTGCGAAATCGACCTTGCTCGCCAGGTCCTCGAGATAGGCCTGCATCGGATCGATCTCGACCAGGAGCCCTTTTTTGACCGCCTCGTCCAGCTGGCACTCCTTATAGCAGACCTCGCCGACCATCTCGTTGGCGCGCCGCTCGATGTCGTTGGTCGTCTCGGGAAGCGCCGGGCCGCCCGAGGAGGGTGAGAACTTGATGCCGTTATATTCGGGAGGATTGTGGCTCGCCGTGAAGTTGATCGCGCCGGCGGTGCCGCGCCTGAGGATCTCGAAGGCGATCACCGGGGTCGGGGTGTCCCGCACGCAGAGAAAGGTCTTGATGCCCGCACCGGTCAGCACCCGGGCGGCCTCACGTGCGAAGGACTCGCCCATGAAACGCGAGTCGTAGCCGACGATCACCCCCTTGCCGGCCTCCCCGGAGGCCTTCACGTTGTCCGCGATCGCCTGGGTGACGATCTTTACGTTCTCGAAGATGAAGTCCTCGCACATGATGCCGCGCCAGCCAGAAGTGCCGAAAGTGATCCGCTGCATACTACCTCCAGAGAGATTAAATGGCCGCCTGCCAGAGATCCGGCACCGAGGGTACCCGAAAGCCGCCGAAACCGCGCGCAGAGCAGCCTGAACAAAGAATTGCTAAATGTTAATGCATAGGTTTTCGAGAGTCAAGCATAACCCGAAAGAAGCGAATTTTTACAGTTGACATTTTTCTTTCGAAATTGGTAGAGTACCTTTCAGTTAACGAATTACGAGGAAATTAGAGGAGGGTTTATCCATGCAGTGTCAAACAGTGATTCCAGGTGCCGAGTGTACCTTCTGGGGAAAACAGGGTTGCGTCTTTACCGAAGGTTCTTGCCAGGTTATCGTGGAGAATTGCGAAGGTTGTGAAAGGATCGTTTCCGGCACCATCGGCCAGGTCTGCAGCGCCTACCCGGCTCCGGAAAAGAAATGGTCCGCCGGTCTTTGCAACTTCGCCACACACGTCAAGGTGGAACTCAAGACCGAAGACACCAAGATGAACCCGCTGAAGGCATCCAAGAAGGCAGCAGGGGCAAAGAAAAAGAAGTAACCACCGCCCGGCGACTTTTGAAAAGGGAGGACTTAACCTGGTCCTCCCTTTTTTTTCGTCAAGTTTCCCGACTCCGGACTTCAAGCGGCGAGCTATCGCTTTGCCTGCAGACCAAGGAGAGCCATGCCCTTTCATTATCTCGCCTGCCCCGCCTGCGGAGCCAAGGTCAAGGAGTACCGCAACCCGCTGCCGACCGTTGACGTCATCATCGAGCTTCCCGAGGGCATTGTCCTGATCGAGCGGCGCAACGAGCCGTACGGCTGGGCGATTCCGGGAGGGTTTGTGGACTACGGTGAGTCGCTGGAGAGCGCCGCGCTGCGGGAAAGCCTCGAAGAGACCTCCCTCGCGGTGACCGATCTGCGGCTGCTCGGCTGTTACTCCGATCCGGCGCGGGATACGCGCAGCCACAACATCTCTACCGTCTATGTGGCCAAAGGCACCGGGACGCCGCAGGCGGGAGACGATGCTGCCGGACTGGCAGTTTTCCCGGTCGATTCCCTGCCGCAGCAGCTCTGCTTTGACCACGGCAAGATCCTCTCCGATTACCTCAAGAGAAAGCGGGAAGGCTCCATCTAAACCGATGGACACTCGTAACTATTCACACCAGTTGATCAATCACAAGCATCCCAAAGCATAAAAGCCTCACCACAGAGGTACACAGAGTAGATACACCGAGGCGCACAGAGGAAAATCAAAATCTGATTTAACTTTAAAACAAAGACCTCAGCCTTTGTTTAGATTTCCTCTGTGATCCTCTCTGTGTTTCTCTGTGTCCTCTGTGGTGAGGCTTTGAGATTTGATCAGCGTTCTATGCCTTGATTGATTCTCGCGCCGCCTTAAGCTCCGGAACCCCCTCTGGATCCATTAGGCAGCTGTACTCCGGTAGCAACCCCTCCCCTGCTCCTTGGCGCTGTACAGGGCGAGATCCGCCTTCTTTTCGCCCCTTGGGCATTCCCCCTCCGATTAAAGGGCCAGCTCGTCGATAAAGCGCAGCTCAGGCTGCGTCGGGATCAGCCCCATCTCGAAGGCGTGCCGGAAAAAGCAGCGCGCACCCTCGAGGTGGGCCGGAGTGAGGTCGTAGGAAATAGTGCGCCAGTAATCGACCAGTTCCCCGGCGCCGAGCCACGACCGCTCCAGGCAGGTGGCGGCTATCTCGGCGTAGGAGTCGTAGGCCAGTTTTTTCGCCGCGACCAGGTCGCGTCCCAGCGCCGCGAGTTCGGCGCCCTTGGCACGTGCCGCATCGCGCCGCACGATCCAGAGCGCGAAGACAAAGGGGAGCCCGGTGAAGCGGTGCCAGAGCTCCCCAAGGTCGTAGACATGGTAGGGTCCCGAAGCGGCGGCACCCTTCAGGGCGGCGTCCCCGATCAACAGGAGTCCCGGGTAGTGCGTGAGCGCCTCGGAGAGCGGCAGCGAGGTGCGCTCGAAGGAGTTGCGGAAGCCGTACTGCCGGGCCAGGAGGACCTTCAAGAGGTTCACCGAGGTGTCGGATTCGGCGCTCAGGCCGATGGCCGAGCCGTCCAGTTCCTCGATCGGGACGCGCGAGAAGAGGAAGACGCTCTTCACCGGTCCGATCGCGCTGATGGAGAGATCCGGGAGCAGGCAGTAGTCCTGGTGCGCCATGGCGTACTCGATGGAGGAGGACGGGCTCAGGTCGAGCGCGCCCGATCTCAGCATGGCGTTCAGCCGGGCCGGCACGCCGGTCACGAATCTGTAGCCGGAGCAGTCGAAATGTGCGGAGAGTGCGGTGAAGATAGGCGTGCAGTTGGCGTATTGTATGTGTCCGATGCTAAGCGTCACGGAAAACCCCTAGGAAACAGGCTAAGGTTGAGGTTAAGAAAAAAACTGCCTCAACTCCAGAAACAGGTTGAGGTTGAGGTTAAGGCTAAGAAAAAAACCTTTATCAACCTCAACCTCAGCTAGAAACAGGGGTTGAGGTTAAGAAAAAGACCTTTCTCAACCTCAACCTTAACCTTAACCTGATTTTTACTCCGCCACTGAGACGTAGTCCTCGTAAAACTCCGCCGACATCAGGAGGTTCATCTCCTCAGCGTCGGCGACCTCGATGACCACCAGCCAGCCGGCGTCGTACGGGTCGTCGTTCACGAACTCGGGAGCGTTGCCGAGTTCGGAATTCACTTCCAGCACCGTTCCAGTGAGCGGCGAATAGAGCTCGGCCACGGTCTTTCTCGCCTCGATGGAGCCGAAGGAGTCGTCCTGCTCCAGTTCGTCGCCGACGGCGGGCAGTTCGACGGAGGTAATGTTGCCCAGTTCCGCCTGTGCGTAGTCGGTGATGCCGATGACTGCCCGGTCATCCTCGATACGCACCCAGAAATGCTCCTTGCTATATTTCAGCTCTTCGGGAAAGTCCATAGTTACTCCAGTACCAGCCTTTCGATGAAGCCGGTGTCTATGTTACCTTCGATGAAGTCCTTGTTGGCCATGATCCTTTTGTGAAACGGAATGGTGGTCTTGATCCCCTCGACGATGTACTCGTCGAGCGCCCGCGCCATCCTTTTGATCGCCTCTTCCCTGGTGTCGGCATGTACGATCAGCTTGGCTATCAGGGAGTCGTAGTGCGGCAGCACGGTGTAGTTCGTGTAGACGAAGGAGTCGACGCGCACTCCGAGCCCGCCGGGGGTGTGGTAGTCGGTGATCTTGCCGGGAGACGGGGTGAATTTCACCGAGTCCTCCGCGTTGATCCGGCACTCGATGGCGTGCCCCTTGATCTTGATATCGTCCTGGGTGTAGCGCAGCTTGAGGCCGAAGGCGGAGCGAATCTGCTCCTTGACCACGTCCACGCCGGTGACCATCTCGGTGACCGGATGCTCAACCTGCACGCGGGTGTTCATCTCCATGAAAAAGAAGTCGTTGTTCTTGTCGACCAGGAATTCCATGGTTCCGACGCTGTTGTAGTTGACCGCCTTCGCGGCCCGGACCGCGGCCTCGCCCATGCGTGCCCGGAGTTCCGGGGTGGTCACGGTGGAGGGGGCTTCCTCGATCACCTTCTGATGGCGGCGCTGGATGGAGCAGTCACGCTCGCCCAGGTGCACCACGTTGCCGTGCTTGTCGGCAAGAATCTGAATCTCGACGTGGCGCGGACTCTCGCAGTAGCGCTCGATGTAGACCTCGGGGTTGCCAAAGCCCGCCTGCGCCTCTGCCCGTGCGGTCGCGAAGGCGTTGGGAAGCGTTGCGGGGGAATGAACGATCTTCATGCCGCGCCCGCCGCCGCCGGCCGTGGCTTTGATGATCACCGGAAAGCCGATCTGCTTGGCGACGCGGATAGCCTCGGCTACGTCGTGCACCCCTTCCTTGGTCCCCGGGAGGATCGGTACCCCCTCCTTGATGACCGCCTGCCGGGCGCTGATCTTGTCGCCCATGATACGCATGCTTTCGGCCGAGGGGCCGATGAAGGTGATGCCGCAGTTCTCGCAGATCTCGGCGAAGGCCGCGTTTTCCGAGAGAAAGCCGTAGCCCGGGTGGATCGCCTCGGCATCGGTCAACTCCGCCGCGGAAATGATGGCGTTTATGTTCAGGTAGCTGGAAAGGCTCGGCGCGGGGCCGATGCAGACGCTCTCGTCGGCAAGCTTCACATGGAGCGACTCGCTGTCAGCCGTGGAGTAGACGGCAACCGTCTTAATCCCCATCTCCTTGCAGGTCCTGATGATCCTGAGGGCGATCTCGCCCCTGTTGGCGATAAGCACTTTATGAAACATGTTGTATATTCTCCCAGGCCAAGGGCCAAGGGCGAGCGGCAGGAGGGCAGAAGGAAAGGCACACCGCCTTCCAGCTGACACAGCAAACCACTCACCCGCAACCGCGTTGCTCGTAACGCTACACTACAGCTTGCGATTCCAGTCTCAGAGTTCAGAGTTCAGAGTTCAGAGTTCAGAGTTCAGAGTTCAGAGTTTCAGAGTTTCAGAGTTAGTCTCTAGCCCCTAGCCCCTAGCCCCTGCCTTTAGCCCCTACCCGAGTTTTTCCACGATGAAGAGCTGGTCGCCGTATTCCACCGGCTGGGCGTTTTCCTTGACGATGCGCAAGATCTTGCAACGGTATTCCGCCTCGATCTCGTTCATCAGCTTCATCGCCTCGACGATGCAGAGCACTTCGCCCTTCTCGACGACCTGGCCGACCTCGACGTAATGGGGGGCATCCGGTGCGGGGGCGCGGTAAAAGGTCCCGACGATGGGGGAGGTGACCACTTCACCGACTTCGGCCGGGGCGGCAGCCGGGGCCGCTGCAGCCGGAGCTTCCAGGAAGGGAGCCTGGGGAGCGTACTGGTAGGAGATCGGCTGCTGCATCTGGTACTGGGGAGCGGCTGCGGCGCAGCCCCTCTTGATGACGATCTTGTCCTCGGCGTTCTCCAGCTCGAATTCGGTGATGTCCGTCTCGGTTACCATCTTTATCAATGTCTTCAGATCTTTTATATCCACGTTTTTCTCCTTTTTCATTCACAGTGTTAAACGATCATCAGTGCCTTGGGTACCTGGGTGATCCGGCGGCAACCGTCACGCTCCACGACCACGCTGTCCTCTATCCTCACTCCACCCCAGCCCGGAATATAGATGCCCGGCTCCACGGTGAAGACCATCCCCTCTTCGACCAGCGCCGTGCTCCGGGGAGACACCGTCGGATGCTCATGCACGCCGAGCCCGACGCCGTGCCCCAGGCCGTGCCCGAAGTACTGGCTGAAACCCTTTTCTGCTATGTAGTCGCGCGCCTTGGCGTCCAGCTCACGGAAGCTGATCCCGGGCCGGACTGCGTCGATGGCAAGCTGCTGCGCCACCCGCACCGTCTCGTACACCTCGCGCTGCTTGCTGTCCGGCTCACCCAGGCAAAACGTCACCGTCTCGTCCGAGCAGTACCCCCGGTAGAGCGCGCCGAAATCGACCGTCACCAGCTCCCCGGCCGCTATTTTCTTGTCCGAGGCCCTGCCGTGAGGCAGAGCACCCCGTTCGCCTGAGGCAACGATGAAGTCGAAGGACTTCCCTTCGGCCCCTCCTCTCATCATGGCGACCTCGAGCGCCCAGGCGACCTCGCTCTCGAGCGCGCCGGGCTTCACCTCGCCGGCGATCTCCAGGAACGCCTGCGACGCGATCCGGGCCGCCCGCTCGAGAATCTCCAGCTCTCCCGCGTCCTTCACGGTCCGCAGGGCCGAGAGTTCCGCGTCGGCGGGGATGAACTCGAGCTCCGGAACCCGTTTTAGCAGGTCCTGATAGACCGCGACGCTGGTGTATCCGGCCTCGAAGGCGACCTTGGTGCCGCCGGCCTCCTTGAGGATCGCGGCCAGGCTCTCCAGCCGGGTGGAGAACTCGACTATCCGGGCCCCGGTCACCTCGGCGTTTGCCTGGGAGGTGTAACGGGAATCGGTGAGAAACCAGCCGTCGGTTCGAGAGAGGACCAGCAGAGCTTCGCTTCCGGTAAAACCGGAAAGGTACCTGATATTGCTGAGGTTTGAGATGATCAGCAGATCGGAGCCGATCCGCTCCAGACAGCCCCGGGCCGCCGAGATTCTGTTATTTAACATAATACCGCCCGTATAACAATCTATTTTTCCAGCCGGCTCACCAGGGCGCGCAGCCCCAAAAGATAGCTATCCGGCCCAAAACCGCAGATTTGACCGACCGCGACCGGCGCCAGGTAACTGTTGGTGCGGAACGCCTCCCGGGCATGGATGTTGGAGAGATGCACCTCGACGGTGGGCAGGGCCACGGCTGCCACTGCGTCGCGAATGGCGACCGAGGTATGGGTATATGCCGCGGGGTTTATCAGTATGGCGGCGCAGTCGGCGGCCGCTCCCTGAATGGCGTCCACCAGGGCTCCTTCGCTGTTGGACTGCTGCGTCCTGATCTCGACGGACAGCTCGCGGGCCAGCGCGGCCAGGGCGACGTTGATCCCTTCCAGCGTGGTGGCGCCGTAGATTCCGGGCTCGCGGCTGCCGAGCAGGTTCAGGTTCGGGCCGTGCAGCACGAGAATCCGGCGCGGGGTGCGGCTCACTGCAGCGCCTCCCTGAGCTTCGGGGTTTCGCGCTTCAGGAGGTAGCGTCCCTTGCCGAAGTTGCCGTCGGCAGACAGCACGAGTGCCACGAAGAAGTCCTCGCTTACCCCGCGCACGATGACGCTGCACCCTTCGCTGATGATGGAGACCTCCTGCAGTTCGCCCGTCTTCAGCACCCCGACGGTCCTCTTGATCTCCTTCAGCACGGAGGCGTACTCGATGAACAGGGTCTGCACGTCGAGCCCGCCCGTGCCGGCCAAGTACTCGTCGATGGCTATGCCGTCGTACCCCATGATGACCCCGCCCAGTCCGCCGCTGCTCTGCTCGACTATCGTCTTCAGTATCGCCTTAAATCCCATCTCTTCTTCTCCTTATGTTTTCCAGCCAGGCGGAAAGCTCGGCCTCGGGGTCACCGGGCGCGGCGGGGGGCTGCTGCGCCGACGCGGGCCCGGGGAGGGGGGCCGGCGGCGCGGCTGGCGCGACCACTTTTTGCCGCTCCAGTTCCGCCTGGAGCTCGGAGCATCTCAGCCGGTACGGCTGATGCCCGGGGTCCACTGAAAGCAGTTGCTGATAGATGGCGATGGCCTTGCCGAGAAACCCCTGCGAGACATAGAGTTCGGCGAGGGTCGCGGTGGTCAGGGGATTAAGGGAGGGTTGCTGCGCGGCGGCCTCAGCGGGCTCCTCCGCCCAAACTAATTCCGACTCTTCCGACTCTTCCGACTCTTCCGACTCTTCAGACTCTTCAGACTCTTCAAACCCTTCAGACTCTTCCGACTCTTCCGACTCTTCGAACCCTTCCGGTCTCTCAACCTTAACCTTAACCTCAACCTGCCTCTCAACCTGCCTCTCTGGCTCTTCGAACTCTTCGGTCAGATCCTCGATGACCTCCGCCTCCTCAAGAATCTCTTCCTCCGGATGGGTGTCTGAAGTTAAAGAGGCGATCGATTGGAGCAGCAGCTCGCTCTCCGTGTCATCGGGATTTTGCTGCAGCACCTGCCCCAGTGCCTTTTCCGCCAGGGCGATCTCGCCCGCCTCGACATAGAGCTGGCCCAGGAGCTTCTGGGCGCGGAAGTTGTCCGGGTTGAGTTCGATCACCCGTTCCAAGGCCACCCTCGCCTCCTGCTTGAGCCCCTTGTCCAGGTAGGCGGTCCCGAGCGCGAAAAAGGCCCCCGGGTAGTCAGGGTGCAGGTCGCAACCTTTCTTGGCGACGTAAATCGCGTCGTCCAGCAGACCGAGCTTTCGGTACAGTTCGGAGAGCGGCGCAAAACAGTAGGAGCGCGGGTCCGCCGCCAACATGTCCTCATAGCGCTGTATCTCCGTCCAAAACGAAATAGCTTCCTCTACCATGTCACTCTCCTATGCCACAGATCTCCAGAAGCGCCGCCAGGTCCTTCACTCTCTCCATCCGGTAAGCGCCGATGCCAAGGTTGCAGATGAACAGAAGTCCGCTATCGCGCACCTTCTTGTCGTGGGAGAGCGCCTCTGCATAGGCGCCGGCCGGAAATACGGGGAGTTCCAGGGGAAGGCCGAGCAGGGCGAGAAGCGACTCGATCCTGTCCCGGTCGCCATCGGTGCAAAAGCCGTAAGATTGCGAGACGCGGGCGGCCTGAACCATGCCGATCGCCACGGCCTCGCCGTGCAGGTAGCGGGTGTACCCGGTCAGGGTTTCCACGGCGTGCCCCAGGGTGTGGCCGTAATTGAGGACCGCGCGCACCCCCCCTTCCCTCTCGTCCGACTCCACGACGCGGGCCTTGATGGCACAGGAGCGGCCGACCGCATGGATCAGGGCGGCCTTGTCGCGGGCCAGCAACCGGGGAGCGTTTTGTTCCAGGAAGGTGAAAAAATCGGGGTCGAGCACCGCGCCGTACTTGACGATCTCGCCGAGGCCGCTCAGGTATTCCCGGTCGGGCAGGGTATCGAGGGTGTCGACATCGATCAGGACCGCACGGGGCTGATAGAAGGCGCCGATCAGGTTCTTTCCCTTGGGATGGTTGATGCCGGTCTTTCCTCCCACGCTCGAGTCGACCTGGGAGAGCAGCGTGGTCGGGAGCTGGACGAACGGGATGCCGCGCAGGTAGCTGGCCGCTGCAAACCCGGCCATGTCCCCGATCACCCCGCCGCCCAGGGCCAGGATGAAGGAGCCCCTGTCGAGCGAGGCGTCGACCAGGGCATCGTAAATCAGGTTCAAGGTGGCGGAGTTTTTGAACCCTTCGCCATCCGGAAGCGCCACCAGCAATACCCGGTAGCCGGCAAGCTCCAGGGAAGCGCGCACCCGGTCGTAGTAAAGCGGCGCCACGGTCGTGTTGGACACCACGGCGGCGGTCCCCGAGAGCCCGAGGCCCCGGCAGAGCGAACCGACCGTATCCAGAATCCCGGCGCCGAGCGTGATCTCATAGCTGCGGCTGCCGAGTGCTACCTTGATATTTTCCACCGTCACAGGCACCCCTTCAGAGAATCCAGGATCTCGGCAGTCACCGACTCGACCGTTTTGGCGGTCGTGTCGATGCGCAGGTCCGCATCCGCATAAAACTGTTCGCGAGTCTCCAGCATGTTCCTGATCCGGTCGGTAGAGGCGTCCCCTTCCAGCAGGGGGCGCTCGCTGTCGCCGCTTAGCCTGGCGGCGACCGCCTCGACGGCTGCCGTGAGGTTCACGATGGAGCCTGAAGCACGCATGACGGCGCGATTTGAGCCCGCAATAACGGCACCTCCACCGGTGGAGACCACGACGCCGGTGCGTGCCGCGACCCTCTGTAGCGCCTCCGACTCCAGCCGGCGAAACGCGGGCTCCCCCTGGGCGGCGAAGATCTCCTTCACGCTGGCACCCGCCTCGTGCACGACAGCCTCGTCAAGGTCGACGAACTCATAGCCGAGTCTTTTGGACAGCACGCGCCCCACGCTGGTCTTGCCGCACCCCATGAAACCGGTAAGAAAGATGTTCTTCAAAAAAACCTCAAAGTCAAACCCGCACACGGATTAAACAAAAGTCAAAACCGGCACACGGATTGAACGGATGATACGGATAACGGCAGATCAACCTGTATTCATTTTTACTCAACCATAAAGGCCTTAAAGATTGATCTGATTTTATCCGTTCAATCCGTTCCATCCGTGTGCGAGGCTTTAGGCTTTTAGTTGTTAGAACTCCCGCAGGTACTCGATGTACGACGCGTAGTTCCTGGCCGTCTCGGCAACGGAATCGCCGCCGAACTTCTCCAGGAACGCGCTCGCCACCTCGATGGCGACCACGGCCTCGGCGACGACCGACGCGGCCGGCACGGCGCAGACGTCGGAGCGCTCCACGGTCGCCTCGAACGGCTCCTTGGTCACGATGTCGACCGACTCAAGCGGCTTGTAGAGCGTCGGGATCGGCTTCATGGCCCCGCGCACCACGATCTCCTCGCCGTTGCTGATGCCGCCTTCGAGCCCTCCGGCGTTGTTGCTCTTGCGGAAAAAGCCGCTCTGCTCGCCGTGCGCCACCCGCTTCGGGTCGAAAAATATCTCGTCGTGAACCTTTGATCCCGGGTTTCTCGCCGTCTCGAAGCCGGCGCCGACCTCTACCCCCTTGAAGGCCTGGATGCTCATGACGGCGCAGGCAAGGCGCGCGTCCAGCCTCCTGTCCCACTGCACGTGGCTTCCGAGCCCAACGGGCACCCCGGACACCCGCACCTCGACCACACCGCCCAGGGAATCCCCGGCGGCCTTGGCACGGTCGATCAGGGCGATCATCTCAAGCTCGGCCTCGGAGTCATAGGTGTAGAGCGGGGAGGCAGCGATGACCAGCTGCAAGGCCTTCACGCCGAGTTCGGGACGCGTCGCCTTTACTCCGCCCAATTCGACCACGCAACCGGTTACGGCTATGCCGAAACGGGTGAGAAACGCCTTGGCAACCGCTCCGACCGCGACACGCACAGCAGTCTCGCGGGCGCTGGAGCGCTCCAGGATGTTCCTGACATCGCGCTGGTTGTACTTCATGGCGCCGGGGAGGTCGGCGTGACCGGGCCGGGCACGCGTGACATGAATGCTCTCGTCGCGGTGCTCCTCGAAGGGAGACATGCGTTTTTCCCAGTTCACCCAGTCCGAATTCTCGACGGCAAGGGTGATGGGGGAACCGATGGTCTCGCCCCAGCGCACGCCGGAGAGGATGCGCACCCGGTCCGTCTCGATCTGCATCCTGCCGCCCCGGCCGTAGCCCCCTTGGCGTCTGGCCAGATCGACGTTTATCTCTGTCTCGGTGAGCTTTAGCCCTGCGGGAATTCCTTCGACAATCGCGGTAAGCTGCGGGCCGTGAGATTCACCCGCGGTAAGGTACCTGAACATGCATTCTCCTTGCTTCGAACGGTTGCCGCAACTCGACGACATGCAGCCGTTTTTCTCTTTGTGTGTTCTTTTCAGCCTGACTTATGGCATCCGGCGTACTGCCTGCCGGCACTAGTTAGAATTCTACATTTTCGTAAAGAGACTCGATCGGGGCTGAAAACCCGATGCTCGAAAGTTCCAGGGTATCTCCCGCGGCAAAAGGATAAAGCACCCAGTGTCCGGTAGTCTCATCGAACCGGAAGCAATCGACATTCAATGAATCTGGATCAACAAGGACATATTCACTTAGACTGTCGAGTTTTCGGTACGTGGAAAACTTGTTGCCGCGGTCAAAGGCAGCCGTGCTTTCCGAGAGCACTTCGACTATCAGGGAAGGGTACCGCTTGTAATACTGCGTTTCACGATCCCTCTCGTCGCAGGTCACCATGATGTCAGGGTAGAAGAAGGAGTTTACCCTTTCCACCGAGACTTTCATGTCCGCCATGTAGATCCGGCAGGGTCCCCCGCGCAGGTGTGCATGCAACAGAGCAAACAGGTTGCCCGATACCGTCACGTGGGCATCCTTGGCACCAGCCAAGGCAAACACCTCGCCGTTCAGGTATTCGTGTTTCGTGTCGTTTTCTTTTTCCCACTCTAGGTAGGCTTCAGGAGAAAGGTGGGTTGTATCTGTCGCTAATGGCATACCGAACACCTCTCAGATAAGGCAGAAATGACCATGAGAGGCTGGATATTAACAATAATCCTCGCTACAAGCAAAGTATATTAGGCAAAGCTAGAAAAATGTCGAATCCGCAAAGGAAAGCGCGATGGGAGACCGCAATAAAGCCCGGCGAATTGCCATCCATGGTATATGCCCCTTTAATGATGACGAGCGGCTTGTGTATAAACAGCGTGGTAATTCTGCTCTTGCTACACAAATGCCAGGGGGTACCCTGGCATTTGTGGTTAGCCTAGAAATGCTGTAGCAGCTTCTACTCTGTGTGTCGGATCTGGCTAAATCGCAGTAAGGGTAAGGACTGTGAGACTGGTTTTAGTCAAGTTGGTACTCGTATCGGTAACAGTCCAAGTAATGACCCTATTCACAATTCCCGCAGCCGTAGGTGAGACGAGAATGATTGTCGCACCAGGGAATGGTGCCTTTCCGGAAGAATCCGTTACGGTGGAGGTAGTGACAAGGCTTACAGTGTCGGCACTGTTACTGGAAACTCCGGTAATGTTGATTACGTGACCGCTTATGTTGCCATTAATAGGATCCGAAACCGTGACGAAACCGTCAAAAGAAGGGAGGGAAACAGGTAGTGGCGTTCCTACCACAGTAGACAACGCAGTGGATGGAGCGGGAGGCGGCGTCACAGCCAATGACCTGCCAGTCACATCTACAGACCAAAAATCGGTGAGGTTGCCGGTTTCCGCGAAGACAGTGACAGTCTGGGTACCGTTTAAGTTAAAATTGTCAAGCGGGATCGAGACACCAACCGACCCTGAATTGTTAGTATGAACTTCTGGCAGTTTCTGTCTTTGACCGCCGCCAATCTGAATGTAGAATGTTATCGGAGTTCCGGTTAGGTCAGTACGCGTCGGGTTTTTGTAGGTAGCTGTAGCCTTTATGTTTGATCCATTCAAGGTAGCGGTCACGGTGAGCTCACCGTTCAAACCCTCACCGCCATTGCCGCAGGAGCAAAGACCGATGGTGAACAACGATAGAATAGCCAACAAAAGGTATTTCAATCTCATATCTTCTCCATTCCTGCTGTCTGGTGCAGCCCAGTGCCTGCCAAGCGGTACACCCTGTACTCCAAGCTAGTTCACAACCTTCGGCGTGATGAAAATCAGCAACTCCGTCTTCAACTTGGACTTTGTATTGGACTTGAACAACCAGCCCAGAAGCGGTATGTCCGAAAGAAACGGAATGCCGGTATCGGACTCGGTGTCGCTGTCGACGTAGATCCCGCCGATGACCGTGGTCTCGCCGTTGGCAACGACCAGCTCGGTGGTCGCCTCCTTCTTGTTAATAGGGGGAGGCGTTCCGGTGCCCGGGGAGTTGTTGCTCGCCTTGATCTTCATGCTGACGGCGCCGTCCGCGGTGATGTGCGGGGTCACCTCAAGGGTGAGCGCAGCCTCCACGAATTCGGTCTTGGTCCCCTCCGCCGAGGTGGTCTGGTACGGTATCGACTGCCCCTGGGAGATCTTCGCCGCCTTGTTGTTCAAGGTTACCACCTTCGGGGTGGAGATGATCTTCACCTGCCCGATGGTGGCGGCTGCGGAGAGCCTCATGTCGAGCTGGATGTTGCTGGTCAGCTTGCCGAACGACATCCCCATGCCGATGCCGCCCGTGCCGGTCGCTCCGGGGCCCGCCGGCGACACCACGCCGCCGAAGCTGGAGTCGACCGAGTTGATGCCCAGAAGCGACGCCGAGCCGTCCTTGAAGTGCAGGCCCCACTGGACACCCAGATCGCGGGTGAAGTTGGAGGAGGCCTCGACGATGCGCGCCTCGATCATCACCTGCTTCTCGGGTGCATCGAGAGTCTTCAGCAGCGCTCTCATGTCATCCAGCGCGGTCTGGATATCTTTCACAATTACGCGGCTGGTCCGGTCGTCCTTGGTGATGGTACCCCGCTCGCTTTTGAGCGCGGCAAACTGGGTAGCGACCTCGCCTACCGCTGCATAGTTCACTTCGAAGACGGCGGTCTTAAGCTCCATGCCGCGCTCGGCAGACTTCTTGGCGGCGAGATCCTCGTCAGCCTGGCTCAGGATCTTCGCCTTGGGCTTTATCTGCACGATGTTCCCATCGCGCTGCATGCCGAGCCCCTTGGCGTCGAGTATCACGTCGAGCGCCTGGTCCCAGGGGACGTTCACCAGTTTGATGCTGATGGTTCCTGTCACGTCATCGGCGATCAGGAAATTCAGGTTACTCACCTCGGCGATCAGCTGAAAAATCTTCCGTACGTCCGCATCGGAGAACTCGAGCGTCACCCGTCTCCCCTTGTAGGCCTTTTTAAACGGGCGTTGGACCGGAGAGATCTCAGTCATAGCCTCTTCCGAGCGTGCGGGAGGAACGAGCTCTTCGGCAACGCTGGTCTCGGGAGCCTCTTTGACACGGGCGGCGAGTGCGGGAAGTTTGGGCGCCGGCAGCGGCCCCGGGTTCGTGATGTCCCAGACCAAAAGGTCCCCGTCCCGACTCACCTTAAAGCCGGGATTGCCCCGCATCCTCACCATCAGCTTGGTAACGTAGCTCCCCTTCACCTTCACCTGGTACGGCGTGACCGAGAGTACCGGCGAGCCGAATTGCGAGGTGTCGAGGGCGCGCTGCAGCCGCTTGGGAACCTGGCAGTTCTTTATGGTGAGGGAGAGCCCCTGCACCCCGCGCACCGGTTTGCCGGGCTCGCAGGTGCCGTGGAGTTTCATGGTGATCCTGGAGACCCCGTCCACAATATTGAAATCCAGGGTTTCCAGGGATCCCTTCGCATGTGGCTCGGGCGGGACCTCCACCTTGACCGCCGCAGGCAGGGGAACGACAGGGACGACGCGCGCGGGTGCAGCCGCCACGTTTGCGACAACGGGTGCTGCCGCCACTGGTGCAGCGGCCACGGGTGCAACGGGTTCAGCCGCCGCAGGTGCACGCACAACCGGTGCCGAAGCGACCGGGGCTGCAGCGTACCGGGCAGGCTGGCCAGCTGCGACTGTTTTGAACCGGATCTTGAGGCCTAGATCGCTCTTTACCACCTCGAAAGGAGGCAGGGTATCCTGCGCCGCGTCAAGCACGACCCGCACCTTGTCGGGCGTGGTGCCGATCCGCGCATTGGCAACCCCAAGGGCGCCGATCGGCACCACGTTCGGGATGACCGTGCTTTTCATGCCGAAGAGATCGAGGACAATGCGGTCCGGCTTGGTCAGCTTGAACGAGTTGAACGTCTGGACGCCCCCCTCTATGGAGAGTTCGACGCCATCGGTCACAGGCGTGACTGCGGTCAGGCGGCGGGATGCGCCCTCCTTCCCCTTCCCTGCCGGAACCGGATTTGCGGGCTTCTCCGCGGCGACGGGGCGCGTCACAGCGGCGACTGGCGGGACCAGAACCGCGACGGACGGCTCCAAGAGGGCTGCCGGATGCGTCACGGCAACCGGTTCGGCCTTCTCCTCAGCCTTAACCTCAACCTTAGCCTCGGTTTTTCCTGGTCCGCCTGCAGCCGTGGTTTCGGGGACAAGGTTCTTCTCCTCGATCTTCACCTCCGCAAGCGGGGCCTCTTTCGCCTCAAGCTGGAGCGGCTTCGCCTCCGGCTCGCCCCCCGCCAGGGTGACCAGCAGCTTGGTCTTGTCCGAGGAGTCCGTGGCTACGGTAAAATCGACGTCCTTGGCCAGGGAAATCTCAACGCGGGTGAGCACGCCGCTGCCCACCGGCTGGCGCACCAGTTCAATGCGCCGGATGCTCCCGCGGTTCACCTCGATCGGGGTGGCGACCGGGCCGGGCTCGGTCTGGGAGATGTCGATGATGATTTTCGCGGGCTCGCCGGCCTTGTACGAGGTATAGGTGAAGGGTTTGTCGCTTGCCAGTTCGACGAGGGAGGCATCAGCGGAAACCGTCACAGAGCGCAGTGTTGCAAAGCCGGAAGCCTCGGTCTGCTGGGGCTCGTTGGCAGCCGACATCCTCTTGACACAGCCGGCGGAAAACATCAATAAAACGATGAGTGCCATTGCATGACATAGAATTCTGCTCGGGTACATTCTCATCTGAAACGCTCCTTACCTTTTCTTGGCCAGCGTTAGTACGATTTTTCTTTTCCTGAAACGGCCGTTGTCTTCCCTGTAGCTCTCGACAACTTCAACGGCCGATGCGCTTATCCTGGCGATGCGGCCGTCGTGGCTACCGATCAGCATCCCCACCTGGACTACATACCCTTTGCCGTTGGGGTCGATGAGCAGCGCCCGGTTCTCCCTGAGGCCCGCAATGATCCCGGCGACCTTGAACTTGCTCACCTCAAAGGACTGGATCGGCAACAGGTCGGCCGCGGGCCGGGCAGCTTGCTGTTCCGTCTTGGCAGGTGCCGCCACGATCGAAACAAACGGCTTGAAGGGGTCGGTCCGTTTTTTGAAATCGAGTTGCGCGTTGGAGCCGACCGCGGTCGAGAGCTGCCGTTGCACCGGGAGAACCGGCTGGGCAGCAGGCTTTGCCTGAGGCGCGGCCTTGGGCGCCGGGACGTCGGGAGCCTCCTGGCGCTTGGAGCACCCGGGCAGCAGCAACAGCAGCAAAAGCCCGGCAAGCAGGGCGCTATTTAGGTTTTTTTTCATCCTTGATCTCTTTCTTGTCGAGGAAGCGGAAAGTCGTGGCCAGGCAGTTAACCTTGAGGGTGGTACGGCCCCCGGCATACTTTAGGTCCGAAAAGCTGACATTGTTTATGTTCACGATACGAGGAAGCTTTGATACAGCCACGAAGAAGTCGGCAACGTTGTAGAATGTTCCGGAGACCGCTATGTCCACCGGCACCTCCGCGTAAAAGTCTTTGGGGACCTCGGGCTTGGGCCTGAACAGGAGAAACTCGAGCCCCGCTCCCTTGCCGACGCTCGAGATGCTGGTGAGCAGCGAGGGGATCTCCTTCTGGTTCGGCAGTTCGGTCAGGGCGCTGTCAAGGTCCTTCTTCAGCTGCTCGTATTCGGCTTTGAAGCGGGGCAGGTTGTTGGCGATGCGCCTGTTTTCCTGGATTTGTTTTTGCAGGTCTTCGAGCCTTGTCTGCAGCACGTCAATCTCTTTCATACGCGGCTGGTACAGCCCGTAAAAAATGGCCGCCCCCTCCAGGATGAGCACCAAGGCGAGCAGTGCGGCCTTCTGCTTGTTTGGAAGTTTCAGTAGCTTTTCTATCTGTGGATCCATGAAAATGCCCCTGCGAAAGCAAGACGATTGGTTTGGGACGCTTCGGTTCAGCCGGAACCGCTCCCGCCCGGCGCCTGGTGCCTTACGGTTTAAGTTCCTTTATCTGGAAGACAATGTCGAAACGCTTCACCTGCACCCCGGTGAGATCGGCCTGCTCGGAGACCTGCAACTCCACGTTGGCAAAGGCACCAGATGCCAGGAGATTCCTCATGAACTGGGCAATCAGATCCTCGCTGAAGGCGTACCCGGAGACGCTGACGCTTCCCGCGTTCTCCACGTACTTGGTCAGCCAGAGCTTTTCCGGCACCGCGTCGGAGAGCGCCGCCAGCCTGCTGGCCGGCCCGTTTTTCGCCTTGCGCAGCTGGTTCAGGACATCGAGTTTCTTCTTCACATCGGCCTGGAGCTTCTTTATGTTGTCGATGACGCCGATCTTCGCCTTCAGCGACTTGATTTCGTTCTCGGAACTTTCGATCTGCACCTTGGCCGCACTGATCTTGGAGAGCAGCACCCCGTAGAGGCTAAGTCCCACGACGAGCACCCCGATGACAGAAAGGACCAGGATGGAGACCTGCTGCCGTATCGTTTCCTTCTTCTTGGACGCCCTCAGAGGTAGTAGGTTTATCCGTATCATTTATCCCCGAGCCTCCTCGTTGCAAGCCCGAGGGCGACCGTCACCAGGGGGCCGATCTCCTCCAGGTATTCGTGATCGAACTCCTTCTCGTTCACCGCCACCCTCAGGAAGGGGTTCAGAATCGCCACCGGCAGCGACAGCTTCTGCTGCACCGCCTCCACCAGCATGGCGGTCTTCGCAGCCCCTCCGGCAAGGAACACCTTGGAGATCCGCTCGTCGCCGGCAGTCGAGTTGTAGAAGTCGAGCGAGCGGCGCATCTCCAGCGAGATGGTCTCGTTCACCCGCTGCAGGATCTCGAAGAGCCGCCTGTCCTCGGAGCCTGCCGCCGTCACCTTCTTGATCTCGGCCTGCTCGCTGTTCAGGCCGAACTGCTTCTGGATCTCCTCCGTGTAGAGGCTGCCGCCCATCTGCACGTCGCGGGTGAAGAGGGAGACCCCTCCCCTCACGATGTTCAGGTTCATGATGCTGGCGCCGATGTTCACCAGGGCAACCACCTCGTTGTCCTCGCCGTAATTGGTCTCGTAGGCGCTTTGCACCGCGAAGGAATCGACGTCGACCACGACCAGCTTGAGCCCCGCCTCGGCGAAGACCGCCAGGTAGTCGTTGATGATGTCCTTTTTGCTGGCAACCAGCAGGACGTTCATCTTGGAGGGGTCCTGCTCGTCGGGGGACAGTATCTGAAAATCGACATTGACGTCGTTTATGTCAAAAGGGATGTACTGCTCCGCCTCCCAGTGTATCTGGTCCTCCAGTTCCTCCACCGGCATGACAGGAAGCGAGATCTTTCTGATGATCACCGCGTTGCCGGAGATGGAGCAGACGGCCTCCTTTGCCTTGATGTCAAGACTGGTCAAAAGGCTCTTGACGGTCTCGACGACCGAAGAGCTGTCCATAAGGGTGTTGTCGACGATCGCCTCGGCAGGGAGCGGGAGGATGCCGACGTTCTGCAGCTGGTAGCCCCCCTTGAGCTCGCGCAACTGCACGAGCTTGACGGAGCTCGACCCTATGTCTACCCCCACTATGTCCTTTTTCCTGGTGAAAAGCATGGCGTGGTCCCTATAGCCGGTTAGTCCTGAAATACCTTCTTCTTTTCGGACAGGGAAAAACCGAGGGCAAGCAGAATCTTGCGCTTGGTTTCCATCCTGCATTCCTCGCCCCGCTCGATCCGGTCCACCGTAATCGGCGACACACCGGCCAGGCGCGCCAGTTCGGCCTTGCTCATCAGACGCTCTTCCCGCAACTTCTTGACAGTATTCATGATCATCATGGGCATGCCGCTCACCTGGATCCGACGGATTTTGAGTGAGATTCCCAGCAAACAGGAGAAAAGTCAAGCAATTATTTTAAATTACCTATAATTATGTCTTATTATTGAAAGTGCGCGCCATTCCTAGGCCCGCAGCGGCTAAATAGTACCAGCAAAGAGGCCGGTGCACAACCGGGGTTCAGTTGCGTCAATAGGCATACAATACCGAAAGGCGCGCTTTTTCCTGGGATCTCCCCCCTACCCCCTGCACCGAGATGTTGAACATGCCGGGGACGTGCTGGGGATGTATGATGCTGTCGTCCCTTCCTGCGGAGACCGAACTCCCCACGTCGAGGAGTTCGCTTCCGCCGGTATCCGTATTGCCGGGGACCGTGTCGACTATCTTCGTGGAGACCCTGAAACCTGGCTCCGAAGCCTGCTCGTTTTTCAGGGTGAACGTCATGTCGGGGGATTGGGCGGGGTCCGCGGAGGACTGCGCCGGGTTGCAGGCGGTCCAGTTCGCCGTGGCGCTGTGGAGCTTTTGCTGCAGGCAGCCGGTACTGTACCCCGGCAGATGCAGGTCGATCAGGCTGAAGTCGGTTACCAGGCTAGTCTCAGCCGTCAGCGGGTCCAGCTGGAACATCCTCGGGATTATCTCGCGGGTCAAGAGCTCCACCCCGCCGTGCGCCGCGGCAAGGGAGCTTCGGTAGCGCTTCTGGCTCGCGGAGATCCGGGTCCCCGTGGTGACCGAATAGAGCAGGGCCATCGCGATCACGAGCGCCAGCATGGTCAGCATGAGAGCCGTCACCAGCGCCGCCCCGTCACTACCTCGCAGAATGCGCATGTCGCCCCCGTTTCAATTGAGGTTCTTTGGCTGCACGGCGATCGTGAACACCTTCCAGCGGTAATGCCGCCAGTCGCCGCCCAGCTTCGATTCGAGATCTGACTGCGTCCATACCCGGTCCCCCACGACCAGCGCCCTGTCAGGCGTCGACACCGGGTAGCTGTAGCCGGGGTCCTTCTTCCCCTGCTGGGCCAGAATGAAGACGCGGACCTCCTTCACCGTTTGCCGTATCTGCTGCGCCGCGTCGTCCCGGACATTACCCGACGGGTCCCGGAAGTCGATATCGGTAACAGTGCCGGACTCGTTCAGGAACTCCACCTGAAAATCCGCAACGCAATCGAGGATCGGGGTGCGATCCTTATTGACTGGCCGTCTGTAAAGCGTGCCCGCACCGTGCGTTGTATCCTTGTGTGCGCAGTTAGCGGAAATGTCCGACGGGCGGGCGAGGTAGTAATCGGCCCTGTTGAAGGGAAAGGTGATGCTCCCCTCATCTGCGACACCATAGACGAGGTAGCTGTCCTGCTTGCTTTTGGGTTGGAAAGCCTCAGGCAAGGTTGTGTCGAAAGTGGCGTAAATGATGCTGCCATTGGTCACCAGTTCCCGTACCGGCTGCCCTCCCCTGACGCCGCTGTTGATCACGATGACTGTTTCGTGATCTTCCTTGGAAAGCTCCACCTCTGATTTACTGTTTTTCACGACCGTTTGCGTCGAGCTGTAGTTCAGGTAGCTCCAGCGGCGTGAGGTGCGGGTCAAGCCGAGCGCCGTCCCCTTCAGGACCAGGTAATCCGAGCCATTGAAGCCTTTGTCCTGCGCCTTTACGAACGCCCTGGGAGGGCGGGGTGGTACGCCATCGTCGTTAAACAGACTCGGATTGGTGTCGGGATAGTCCTCGATGGTTTTGTCTTCCGCCTCGCTGTAGGTGAGGCCGGAGGGGAGGGACCAGGGGAGCCCGAACCCCGCGAATTCAAGGTCAATGCGCAGGAGTTCGAGCCCGATCAGACCGCCGATATCGGTCTCCACCGACTTCACGGTCTGGCCGGAGCTCGCCGCAATCCTGCTGAACGATACCGAGATCAGCGACATCACGACCGAAAAGATGCCGATCACCACGACCAGTTCCACGAGGCTGTATCCCGCATCCAGCTTTTTCATCCCTCGGCCTCTTTGATCCCACAAACCGGCGAGTCCCGCTCGCCGCCGCAACTCTAATGAAAGCTGATCGCGTTCATTCGCTTTTCATCGAGTAAATCACATGCCCAGTACTGACTCCTTTGAAAGTCCAGCCGATGGCCACCCTGAGCCTCTTGGAATGTTCACCCGTCGCATCCGACTGCCTCGTGACCGTGAAACTCCTGGTTACTCCGCCGATTCCCCGCGGGACCGTCGTCACGGGGGTAAACGCGGGAGTACTATTCACCCGCGAGCGAAAAACATTCATCTGCTCTTCTCCGACCTGCATGGCCTCATCCCGCAGCCGGTTGCGGGAATTGTGCTCGTAAGCCACATTCACCGATTGCAGCAGGCCCAGTAGGCCGACCGTCATGATGAGCATGGCCATCAGCACCTCGATGAGGGTAAAGCCTGCGCTATTGGAATGTAATGTAATCACGGTCGCAATCCTTTCCCTGTTTTTTTTTGCCGATGCTCACCCTGGTGTCGGCAATCACCACGCTGTCCACAACACCGGCAAGATCGCTTCCGGCAATGCAGATGGAGCGCGCATTGAGCGCCAGTCCTCTTTCATCGAAATCCACCTTGTCGCCAAGAGCGTTCCAGATGATCGGGAACTGCAGCGCCTTTATTACAACCGGCGCGATGAGGCTGCCGTCGGTCGCGGATGAATAAACCTCGAATCGCTCGGGGTACAACGTGATCCGCGTCACCCTTCGCTGGTAAATGGCGTTTGCCCTCGCCTGCAGCAGCTCCGTGTAAATCATCCTGGTCTGGGCCTCGGTCCGGTAGCGCCTCGCGTACTCGCTGAACTTGAGCGTGCCGATGGCGAGCAGGATTGAGATGATGCAAATCACCACGATGATCTCGACTAGCGTAAAGCCGCGCGCCTGCATATAAAGGAACTCCCGTGCAATGCGTATTCTCCCGCCGCCCGAGCAGACCTTTCCGGGCGTCATCCCGGCCGGCAGCCTCATCACATTAGGCACATTACAACGCTCAAAGCTTAGCACTCTCCCGGTAAATATAAAGGGTCAGCGCGGCATTTCTGCCAGCTTGCGGCGGCCGCAATCCTGCCGATAAGGATCATCACCAGAAGCGCCGTGGGGTTCAGCCCCCATGCCTGAGCTGTTCAAAGCTGGATGGCCGGCGTGTAGGGTTATTCTGTAGTTTCGGGGGTTTTGCAACAGGTACAGAAGTGTTTCACAGGTAGTGAAACAGGTACAGGAGTAATTCACAGGTAGTGCAACAGGTACAGGAGTAATTCAGAGGTACAGCAGTGGTGCAACAGGTTCTAGGGGGTGGCAAACGGGCAGACATGCGCCCGGGCGCTGAAGCAGCCTCGCGCCCAGTTCCAGCCTCGTCTGATCCCGGCATCGCCGGTCCTTTTCAGATGGTCTTTTCCCATGACGAGGTAGGTGACGGAGCTGCGGGCACTCCAGTTCAAAGAGGATGCACTGTCCTGTCAATACGCATAAAGCACGGTCAGGTTTGCTCTTTCTTTCGGATTGGATTCACGTTCACCTGTCACTTCCAGTCGATAAATATACGGTGAGCCAACATCGCCACCGGGTGCACCGGTTGTCCCGCTCGTATTGTATTCTCTGCCGCTTAGATCGGAACTTCCCATCGTAGTCGATATTATTTTGGCGGAAATCCTGTATCCAGTGGCTGTGCTGGCTTGGACTGCCGACTTTAAGATAAAAGAAATGTCCGGCGCGATGGTGGCATCAAGGTTCGTGCTGTCGGGTCCGCAAGCGGCCCATGGAGGTGCGCTGGTCAGCTTTGCATTGAGGCACGCATCGTTAAGATGGCCGTCGTCCGCATGGGACAAAAGTGAATTGAGGTTCATGTCAGTACCCAATTTGCCGATATAGTAGCCTTTAGTCGCATCATACGAACCCGTTGCCGAAAGCAGATACGGGAGGGCATCTTTGGTCACGATGTCAACACCGCCCAAACCGGCATCAAGCGCAGTCTTGTAGGCCTTCTCGGCACCGGACGTTTTTATGCTTTGCGTGACCATATAGAGCATTACCATGGTGATGACCAGTGTTATCATGGTTAGCATGAGCGAGGTTACCAATGCTATTCCTTTTTCATCTCTAAGCAAATTCATCGGACCACACCTCATTGTGCCACATTCCCGACAAGATTATTCGGTCGTGCAACGATCTGATACACCCGCCAGTGGTAATTTTGCCACTCGGGAACACCTCTCCCGGCAAAGTCGTAGGTACTGCCTGAACCCGAGGTCAACCCGTTGCCGGGCCCTACACCGACAGTCGCATTGGGATAGGTGTAATTCCTGTCGCGTCCTCCATCCTGGGCCAGGAGATATACTTTGATCTCCTTGAGCTGTTCACGGATATCCTGTGCTGACAGGGCACTGATGTCACTTACATCAGTTAAGGTGGCGCTGCTTGGTGGATTGCGCACCGAATAAACCACCTGCATGTCGAGCACACATTCAAGAACCGGGATTTCCGTGTAGTTCCCGTTGTTCTGATTAACCACCCCCTTGATCAGAAGGCCGGTTGCTGGATTGCAGCGCTGCGGCATCCGGAACCAGGCTGCATCGGCGGAAGTGGGGCGTCTGACATAATAATCTGCCCGGTTAAAAGGCATCCTGAGGCTCGCCAGTCCTGCGTCACTGACCCCGTAAATAATGTAGGCGTCTGACTTTTTTTCAGCATCGTTATACACCGGCGGCTTGCCGAGAGTAGAGTAGTTGTCAAACGTGGTGTTCCATTTGCCAGTTGCATCGTTGACGATAAGCTGATTCACGGGCGCCATGTTGACAACTCCCGCGATCATAATGACGTTGTGGCTGTTTTGGAGATTTTCGGATTTCCATCCGACCGGATGAGGAGTGGGATTCACCGTAGGCAAGACCTGGGATTCCACATAGGTCCAGCACTTGGAAGCTGAGTTTGTCGCAAGGGTCTGGCCTCGTATTGCCAAGGTGTCGGTCTTGTCGAAGACAACGTCCTGGGCTCCAGAGGATATGTTGTTGATACTGATGACGGCCCGTGGGACGTAGTCACCCGCACTCATACCCATACCCAGCCCCGGCTGTGTGGTCGCTTCATCATAGGTGATCGCCTTTGAAAAGGACCACGGCAATCCGTACCCTGCCGCCTGCAAATCCGACCGCATGAGCTGAAGACCGACCACGCCGCTGATGTTGGATTCGGCAGATTTGTTGAGAGACAGCGACATGGATACTATGCGGTTAAAGGCGTCACCGGTTATCCCTATGACAACTGCAAATATCAGGCACACGACAACCATCTCGACAAGACTGAAACCCTTATTTGACAAAAGCGCTACTCTCATTCCAGTTCCCTTCTCAATTTCCCTTGGATAACTCGAGATTCCCAAGACCTGACGCGGTCTGGTGCTCGTAGACGCGGCCACGATAACGCCACCAAACGCGTACCGATATCTGTTTGGTCAGGGAGTTGGACACCGCCAGGTCGGAAGCCAGCGATTGAATCGACATGTTCTTGAAGGCAGGGCCAATAGCTACCCTCACGCTCGACATGGACGTTCCGGTAACATTGGCAAATGGCATGGATTTAATATCGCTCATGCGCTGTTCCGCGACTTCAACCCCCTTCTGACGAAGCTGGTTTTCCAGGTTTTTGTCCATGGCAAGGTTGATGGCCTGAAACATGCCCAACAATCCGACCATGAGGATAATGATGGAAACCATGACCTCCACCAGGGTGAAGCCGCGCGGATTATCGCCAAGATCACTTTTGAACAACGTTAGTAATGGCACAGGATGCTCCTCTGTTAATAACCTTACCCATGCTGGTGGTAACGGGGGCAACGATAAGGGCGTCATAGGCGGCATCTTCAGGTGTCGAGACGCAGATGACCTTGATGTTTGTCGGATCACTCATGATCCCTTTGGTATCGAAATCTATGACATTGGGCGAAGCCCAGTTTGTAGTTATGGCAATAGGGAGCTTTTTCGTGGAAATCGGCGTGCCGACCAGATCGGCATCGCTATCGAACCTGCGAATGATGACTTGTTGTGCCGAAAACTCGACGCGGTGTTTGCGCTTGGTAAATGCCGCCTTCGCCCTGGCATCCTGCAGATCGGCATAAAGTTGCTTTACCTCAGCATCCGAATTTGCTTTGCGCAGGTACCTTCCGAAATCCAGGGTTACGATGGTAATCAATACCCCCATGATGGCAATCACCACTAGTAGCTCAATCAGCGTAAACCCTTGCTCGCGCATCTTACTTCTCCATGATATGCAGGATCTTGCGCACTGCCGGGGATGAGCCCTGGAGGCTGCCTCCCTTTCCACCGGCAATGCCGTGCCCGGACAGGCTAGCCTTAAGGCGCCTGTCGCCGCGGGTGTTCTGGGTGGCATCTCCTCCGGCTTTGGAGTCGTTGGCGAGATCGATGGTGGTAAACTCGCCACTGGAGAGTTGCAGCAACATTTTACCCCTCATGGTCGAGGCCGGCGGTACGCCGCCGGTCATGAAGTCCACCATCCAAAGCAGGGTACTCCCGCCGTAGCCGCAGAGATCGCTGGTAGGCTTGAAGGTGGTGAAGAAAACCACTCCGTTTGGAGCAATGGTCGTGTTGGTCACCACCCGTTCCGCATCGTAGGCGACGGTCGTCATCTGAGCTCCGAGAGCATAGTTGCCGGCAGCATCGAGGGTGATGAACCATCCCTTTTTGCCGGAGGGCAAGGAGGAGACCACCGTCGTCGACTGGTCCTGCAGATCGCTGAAGGACAGAACTTGCGGCGCGGTCAGGCCACACCCCTTTTTGACACCGCCCGAGGTGAATCCTGCGTTCATCTTGTTGTAAACTCCGTCATAACAGACATCCTGGACCCCGAGGAGATGGCGCTGGGTGGAAGGATCGTCCTGCCCGGCGGTATCCTTGAAGAAGTATCGTCCGGTACCGAACAAAAGCCAGAGTTTGCCGAGCTTGACGTCCTGAAGCTTCGTCACGTTCGAGGTAACGGGACCGATACCGTCGATCACCTGGTTCAAGGTCCATTCCGACGGATCCAGGCTGTCGTTTGTCAAGAGACGCAATATGCCGCCGTCGGTCCACTCAACCGGACTGGTCCCGGTTTTAGGCCGTGTATAGCCGACGTAGACAACGTCGTCACCGTAATAACCATCGGCTGTCGCGTTCGAGCGGTCTACATCGATCACGGAGTCACTCAGGTCTCCGGCAAATGCGTTGGCGATGCCTGAATCGAGTACCCAGTAATTTGTCCCCTTGACCCATCCGGAGCTCATATCGGGATGCAGGTCCACAACGTATAGCTTCAGACTGTTATCGGAACGCCCCCTGAACTGGTTGATTGCCGTATCTATCGGCCCGGATGGCCCCGTTGCGAAAACCCCAAACCAGCGGCCGTTCTTGGCGACGTTTTTTGTGCCGTGGCTTAGCGTAGACGGTTCTTTGGTGCTTATGCGGACGATGGCCGGTCCCGAGGTGGAAAACCCGAGACCCTTGTCCGCGGCGGCAAGGACGGCATCGGAGAACTCCCACATGAAGTTCGGCTGATGCGGGTTGGTGATATCCAGCGCAAAGAAAGATGAAAGCCCCGTCCCCGCAATGGGGGATTTTACGCAATCAAGACGCGTTTCCTGGGCCGAGCTGGCCGGTGTCGTCCCGTCAGCCTTTTTGCAGAAATCGGCGTAGTCACGGCTGGCGCCGCCCATTCCCATCCCCCCGATCAGCAAGGTGCGCCAGCTGGTATTGTCCGCATCCAGGGCCTTTGTCGTCGCATCGGTGTAGGTAGTTTTTTTCTCGCATTTCCAGTATTGGCTCTGGGTACAGGCGGCCGCGGTGCTGTTGGGCCGGTTTATACTGGCATCCAGCAGGGTAACGGTGTTGTTGACATAATAAAGGTGGTTGTAGGCCGGATCACCGAGATATTTCAGATACGGGAGTGCATTCTTGGGGACAAACGCCCACTCCTCGTCGCCCAGGTTCAGGCTCGCGTCCGGATTGGCGATGCTGGCGATGACGTTCGGAGTGGCGCTGTTGTAAGGAATGCGGCTTACCAGCCCGATGCGGAAGGCATGCATCATGCCGTCATTGGCGGCCGTGTACACCATGTTTCGGGCACCGTAATCGGCGGATTTATAAAATAAGCTGTAGCTGTGGTCCTTGTAAGCGGTGTCGTATGAATTTATCTGTTTCGAGGACTGTGCCTGGGGGGTCGAGGAGATGATGTCACCCAGCTTCCATACGCCCGTTATATCGGCGTTGAACGGAGCAGGGGCGCCGACCTTGCCCTTGATGGTAGCGGTCCTGCTCCGGTACCCGGTGTCAGTGAGATAATCGACCCCCCGGACATAATCCACCAGCTTTTTGGCGGTGGTCACGTCAGACACGTTCAGGTAGTCGCCAATGATGTTCCCGTTTGCATTTACAAACGATGTCAGGCCGTCTAAAGAAGTACTCACCAAGTTGTTGCTGTCGTTCAGAAAGTCCGGGTTGTAACTGCCAAGAACGGTTTTGATGGTGCGACTTGACGCAGTACGGTAGTGCAGCAACCTGCCGGCGCGCCAGAGCGCGTGGATGTCGTCCGGGGAGCTGCTAGACTGGAAGGTAAAGTTCCCCTTTCCCGTCGTATCCTGATACCAGTTGGCAACCGTCTGGTTTTTGGTGGTGTCGTAATCGACCGTGACCTTGTAGTCGGCTTTGAGATCCAGTTTTCTGTCATAATTGGTATCTTCGCGAATGGAACTGGCATTGATTGCGGGATCCAGGTAGTACCATAAATTCTGCAACTCCCCGGTCCAGTAAAGATCGGTCGAGTCGAAGCTTTTCTTAGGGTAGAAAACGGCCTGGAAAAGGTTGGCACCGCTTTCTCCGCGGTTGTTTACGATAGATGCAGAGGTTCCGGAAGACACCTTGGAGAGGATGTCTTCAAACGCGCTCTTCAACGCGGTCTTCAGCTGATCTCCCTGCGCTGCCTCGTAATAGGTGTTCGGCACGCAATTGGCATAGTCGACGACGCCGGAAGCATTGCACTTTCCCCATTTGCCCGCAGAGTCGGGAAGACTTGACGAACTCATAGCGGCATCGTCAAACCCGCCGTACTTGGCGGTCTGCTGCAGGAGGAGCCGTCCTGAAGCACTGTCGTCAAAAGCAAACACCGTGTAAATGGAAAGGTTCTGCATGCCCGGCAGGTTGCTTTTGCCCATGGTGGCGCTGCGCAGATCGGTGGTGTGGGCATAGAGGGCGACAGCCGGCAGATACCAGGAACCCTTGTCCGAATTGGGCGATACGTTCCATTTGCTTGTGGTACCGTCGTTGGCGGCAATCTTGTCCATGTAGGTTTTGACGTTAAAGCCGTAAGCGTCGGCCACCACACCGGAGCCGCTGAAGGCGGTTCCCGGAAGATTCTGGTCCTTGGTTGACTCGCCGTCGGTAAGAATCAGTAGGAAGTTTTTCATGCAACTGGCAGTAATGGGGTCTTTACCGGAGTAGGTGCCGCCGTTGTAGGCCGAGGTTGTTGCCTGGAAATAGCGGAGCGATTCGTAGAGCGTTTCGGCCAGCGGAGTCCAGGTAGAAGGATCGGTGTTTTCTATCTGGGTTATGAGGTTGGTGCCGGTGGAGCCTATGTCGACGTTCACCTGCCCGCCGTCGCGGGTGGAATTCTGGTTGTCTTCGTATTTATAACCGCCGTTGAAGGTCATGATGCCAAAGTTGATCCGGTCGTTCATCTGCAAAAGCAGACCCTCTTGAGGAAGCTGATCCCCGGCGTAGACCTTCAGGTTGTAGGAAGCCGAATTACTGCCGCATCTCGAGTCGGTGCAGACGTAGATGTTGTCAGCTACTTCGAAATATCTGCCTCCATAGGTTTTGTAGTAGTTCCGGTCCGAGTTGTTGGTCGGATAAAGATAGTTTGCCACGCCTGCGGACCTGGGTTGCGTCTTCCCCCCAACGAGTACCTTGCGCACGACGTCTACCCGGCGCATGGTGAGCCAGTTGAGCAGCCTGCCGGAAAATCCTTCGGTTGAATTGAACTTCGCCGTGTCAAGGGTCTTGGTGCTGTCCACATAAAAGTACCCGCTGGACGTGGTTGAGTAGGAGTACATCTTTGTCTGATCAAAATACCCGTAGTAGCTCGCGGCCGAATTGTAGCTCCCATCAAAGCTGGAGTCGCCCGTCCCCGCAGTCTTGTAGGCAAATTCGTTCATGGAGCCCGAGTTGTCGACGATAAGCAGGACATTGGGCTTGAGAGAGCTGGCGCCGCTCGTTACAAATGGGGGCGTCTGGCAATAATCGTTCATGGAGGCGGCGGTCACCGGGAAGGTCCCGATTGTCGTGAAGTTCCAGCTCCTTGGTACCAGCGCATTCCCCGCTACGTCGGTTATCGAGGACGAGAGGGTAGCCGTGTAGGTCACTTCGCGGCCCAGCGGTGCATCCGGAGTAAATGTGACGGTACGGGTCGCGGCATTATAACCGACGGTCCCGGTCACGCCGTTATTTAGTGTGAAGCTTGCGGCAGTGATGGTTGCACCATCGATGTCTTCACTGAAAACAGCGCTAACAGCGGTATTCAGGGCTATCGAGCTGGCGTTGGCAGCAGGCGAGAGAGTCGTCACTGTCGGCGGCGTAGTGTCCGGAGCCAGCGTGGTAAAGCTCCAGACCTTGTTGGCTGCCATGTTCCCGCTGGCATTATCGGTGATCCCCGTGGTCAGGGTTACCGTATAGGTAGTCGAATAAGCAAGCGCTGTGTAGGGAGTGAAGGTGGCGACAAAGGTGCTTGAATTGTAGGTGATGAAGCCGGTAACCCCGCCACTCACATAGAAGTTCGAGGAGGTAAGGGTGGACTCCTTGATATCCTCGCTGAATGTGGCGGTTATCCGGGTAGCCCGCGAAATGCCCGTGGCGCCGGAGGCTGGGGTCGTGAGAATCACCGCCGGCGGGACGTTGGCCGCCCGGGTGGTGAAGCTGTAGCTGGAATAGGTGCTGCCTCCGTTTATTCTGGTTCCTGACGACGTTTTTATATTTCTGGAGAGGAAAATGGTGTACGACGAACTTGAATCAAGATTGGCAGCCGGGGTCAGGACAGCCGTGCGAGTGGCAACATCATAGGTGACGGTTGCCGCAATGGCAGTACCTGAACCGCCCTTCTTTATATAGAAGTTGTTGGCGGAAATGGTGGTATTGTCCATCTCCACACTGAACACCGCCGTTACTGTGGTATTTTCGGCAACCCAGGTCGCGCCGCTACTCGGAGATATGGACGTCACTTCTGACGGAAAACACCAGGCTGGATGGGCGGAAAATACTCCCATGGCAATGAGGACGAGTATCTTGAAGATGCGATTCATTTAGGCACCTCATCGACAACAATCTGCAGGCAGACATCGTGCTCGTCTACGGCGATCTGCACCTTGGAATTGCGCTTGATGAATCTGGTGGGAACCAGCTTTCCCGAGACGAATGCCCTGGCCCCAGCGGCGAGTGTCACTGTTTTTTCGGCACCGTTCTTTTGCACGATGGTAATCTGATGGGCTTCGACGGCGCGCACAAAACCGAAATACACGGTAGCAGCATTACCGGCTCCCACGAGAATTAGAGGCGAAACAATGCCTAATACCTTGGCGAGAGCCTTCAGATAACTTTTCATAGCCACCCCACGATGATTTGAAATGTGTACACGTCCCTGCGCATGAGCGCTGCCTCCCCTACAACAACTTCAGCATCGTCTCGGCATCCTTGAGACCCGGCAGGATGCGGCCGTCAGGCAGCACCAGGGTCGGCGTCGAGTTGATGCCGACCGACTCGGCGAAGCGCATGGTTTCATCCACCGGCTTCTTGGCATCCTTCACCCCGGGGGCCGGCAGCTTCCCTCCGGCAAAGGATTTATCCAGCAGTACCAGCGACTTGGCTCCCAGGATCACCCGGGCCTTGTCGTAGGCGTGGGGGTGCATCTTGAGCGGGTACAGCATGATGTAGATGGCGAGATCCGGCTCCAGGGCGGCAAGCTTCTTCAGCTCGAGGTGCATCTTGGCGCAGAAGGGGCACTCGGGGTCGGTGAAGACGAAGAGTCTCTTCTTCCCCTTCGGGTTCCCCATGACGAGCGCGTGCTCCGTGGAAAGGGATGACGGATCGAGCCGCGTCAGGCGCTTGGTCTCGGCCGGCGGCGCCCCGACCAGCTGGCGCGAGGCGATCTCGTAGATCTGCCCCCCGATCAGGTGCTTTTTCCCGTAATCCATGTAAGCGAGGCCGGTCTTTCCCTCCTTCTCCATGGTGATCTCGAAGAGGCCGCGCACCGCAGCAGGCTTCACCGCCGTCACGTTACCCAACTCCTTGAGAATCCCGTTCGCCTCCTGCACGGAGAGCGCGTGGCATGAGGCGCAGTCGCCACCGCACCCCTCGCCGGACATGGCAAAAGCAGGCAGGACAAAGGCATGCGGGAGCAGGGCAAAAATGGCAAGGGCGAAGAATATGACGCGCTGGGCAGGTAACATGTATGTCCTCGATAATTCCACCGGCAGTAAGCCACCTGCAGTAGAGCAACTAACGTGCCGCAATCCGCTGGCCGTCAGGCCATGGCTGCAGTTCGTTTAATCAGCTAATTAGTGGGCATAGTACCATAGCAGCCCGGAAAACTACGCAACTTTTTCATAGCCGGCGGGTGAACTACGCAAAAAGTGTCGGCATACTCCGGTGAAACCGTGGTTGAAGGTTACACTCAAACCGGATGAAAGTCACTTCCGTCGCCGTTACTCGATCCCGTATTCCTTCACCTTATAAAGCAGCGCCCGGTGGCTTATTTCCAGGAGCCTCGCGGCATGGGTCCGGTTCCCGCCGGTCTGCTCCAGCGCCCGGGTGATGAGGTCCCGCTCCAGCGCCACGGCCCCGCTCTTTATGGAGAGGGAGTCCCGGTGGTCCGACTCTCGTCTCTCGACTCCGACCGCCCGGCGCACCGTTTCGGGAAGACAGGAGAGATCCAGCACCCCGGCCTCGCAGAGCACCAGCCCCCTCTCGATGCAGTTTTCCAGCTCCCGCACGTTCCCGGGCCAGCGGTAGCGGACCAGCGCCTGCAGCGCATCCGCGCTCGGGCGGACCCCGGTGCGCCCCATCCTCGCGCCGTGCTTCCGCAGAAAATGATCCACGAGAAGCGCCACATCCTCGATGCGTTCCCTAAGCGGCGGCAGCGCGACGGCAAAGACGTTCAGCCTGAAGTAGAGGTCCTCCCTGAACCGGCCGGCCGCGGCCTCCGCTGCCAGATCACGGGAGGTGGCGGAGATGACCCGCACGTCCACCTTTTTGGAGCTCCCCGCCCCCACCCTGCGGATTTCCTCATCCTGAAGCACCCTCAGGAGCTTAACCTGCAGCGGGAGCGGCATCTCGGCGATCTCGTCCAGAAAAAGGGTGCCGCCGTCGGCCTCCTCGAAGAGCCCCGCCTTGTCGTGGCTCGCGTCGGTGAAGGCGCCTCTGACGTGGCCGAACAGCTCGCTCTCCAGAAGTTGCGCGGGAATGGCTCCGCAGTTGACGGCGACGAAGGGAGCGCCCTGGCGCGCACCGTTGTAGTGCAGCGCTTTTGCGATCAGCTCCTTGCCGGTGCCGGACTCCCCGAGGATGAGGACGGTGGTTTTGTAGTCGGCAAGCTTTCCTACCAGCTGAAAGATCTCCGCCATCCGGTCGCTTCTGCTGATGATGTTTCCCAGAGAGCAGTTCTGTCCCACCTCCGCGCGCAGCCTTTGGTTCTCATCCTTCAGCCGCTCGCGCTCCTCGGCCTTTTTCAGCACCAGGAAGATCTCCTCGGAGTTGAACGGTTTGGAGATGTAGTCGTAGGCGCCGAGCTTCATGCAGTCGATCGCGTCGTCCACCGAACCGTAGGCCGACATCATGATGACCGTGGTGCAGATCCCGAGCTCGGCGCAGCTGGCGAGGAAGCTCCTGCCGTCGAGGACCGGCATCCTGATGTCGCACAGGATGAAGGCATAGCCGCCGGTGCGCGCCTTCTCCAGGGCATCGGCGCCATCCGCCGCGGTATCGACCAGGTAGCCCAGCTTCTTCAGCATCACCTGGAGCATATGGCGCAGGTTTTCCTCGTCATCCACGACGAGTATTCTCTTTTTCTCAAGCACAGTCGGTCCCCGTTTGTGCGCATTCTCAACGTGGTATCAATGCCGTTGGTGGGCGCGGCCCACCCTACGATGTTTTGTTATTGGTGGGCGCGGCTGTTCTATGATCGCGTAGGGTGGGCCACGCCCACCTCTTGCAGGCGCACCCTGCTACTCATACTCTGGCCCTATCGGATGGCACAGATCCGACGATTGCGACCCGCACCAATTATCAGAATACACACCGTTTTCCACCATCCTATGGAAGGTTGAATAAGGCCACTCACGTGCCGAACTCACCAAACCGTGCTTTACCGGATTATAGTGAATATAGTCGCAGTGAGCAGCAAAGTCCCCGTCGTGGTGAATTACATGTTCCCAAAAACGACGTTGCCATACCGTACTCTCCCCGTGCTTACTCCTTGATCTGCTCGGTTCGGGCAAGGCGGCCCATTTCCCTGACACTTCTTTTTGTAAACCCTTTTTTGATGAGACTCCATCGTGTTGAGTAATCGTGGTCTCCGTCGGGCAGCTCCCAGATACAATGTAAATGATCCGGCAACAGTACCCATGCTGCGATGGAGAAAGGGTGCGTCTTTCGGGTTTCGACAATTGCCTCCCTCAACGCCGCCCTTGACGCTTCCAAACAAAGAATCGGCTGGCGTCGATGGGTGACCACCGTAAAAAAGTAGGTATTCCCTTCGTGTGCTCTTCGATAATTTGACATAACGCCAAAGGTTTCCCTTTTTTGGTGGGCGCGGCCCACCCTACCTTATCGGCAGTTTCAGCACGAACCGGCTTCCCTTGCCGAGTTCGCTCTGGGCCGTGATCCTCCCGCCGCAGGAGTCGGCGATCCTGGCTGCGATGGCCAATCCGAGCCCGGTCCCCTTCCCCGGCTCCTTCGTGGTGAAGAACGGTTCGAAAACGAGCGGCAGCTGCTCGGGCGACATCCCCTCGCCGTTGTCGCTCACCTCGAGGAGGACCTCATCGCCCTCGCGCCTCCCGGTGAGCTTCAACTCACCGCCCCCGGGCATGGCGTCCCGCGCGTTCATGATCAGGTTGATGAGGAGCTGCTCCAACTGATGCGGGTCGACATGGAGCGGCCCGAGGTTTTCCTCGGCCTGGACGGTCACCTCCAAAAGCTTCAGCACACCCTGTGCCCCGAGTAACTCCACCGTCTTCTCAATGAGCGGGAGCAGCGCCACCTCCTCGCAGGCAGCCTCCCTGGGGCGCGCATAATCCAAAAGCCCCCTGACGATCCGGTCGATCCTGCGCGACTCCTCGGCAATCCGGCGCAGATAGTCGGACTTCTCGGCATCGCCCTCCAGTTCCTCGGACAGTATCCCGGTGTACCCCATGATCGCCGCCAGCGGGGTTCCAACCTCGTGAGCCATGCCGGCGGCCAGCAGCCCCACGGAGGCCATTTTTTCTGAACGTATCGACTCGCTTCTCGCCTCGGTGATCTCCTGGTTCGCCCGGTTCAGGGAAGCGACCTTCTCCTCAACCTCTGCCCGCTTCTCCCTCAACGCCACGACCATGGTGTTGAAGGCATCGGAGAGCTCGGCCACCTCCGTGCTCCCCGGGACATGCACCGATCCTCCCAGGTCGCCGGCCTCTATCCTGCGAGTCGCGGCAAGAAGCCTGCGGATCGGCACCACGACGGTGCGCGAGAGGAGATAGGAGCCAAGGACGAGCAGCAGGAGAAAGTCGAGCACGAAGTAGGCGAGAAAGAGGTGCCGAGATCCCCTCAGCCTCTCCTGTTCCGCCGAGAGCGACAGGGTTAGGCGGGCTCCCCCGACGACCCTCCCCTGTTCCAGAATGGCCGCGTAACAGCGGGCGAAACGGCGGTCCCGGGATACCTGGTAGGAGTCCCGGCCACTCTTCAAGGCGCTCAAGACCCCCGAATCCATGCCGCTTTGGTCGGCTACCGCGTAGAGCTGGCGCCCGGCGCCGTCCACCACCAGCAGGCCGGCGAAAGCCTTTTCCCTGGCAAGAAACGCGAGGTATCGGGCGGCGGCCGTTCCCGGTTCCGGTGCTGCCAGCGGTCGGGGCAAAAGTTCGCTGATGGAAGAGAGCAGCAGCCTCCCCTCCTCACCCTTCCCGGCGAACAGGTCGTTCTCGGCCGTCTTGAACGAGATGAGGGAAAGGAGTATCCAGGTAAGCACCAGCAGACAGCTGAGAGCGGAGAGTATGTAGAAAGTCAGACTGAAGCGATAGTTCATAGGAGGCAATGGACAATGGACAATTGACAATTGACAATTAAAACTGACAGGCAGTCAAACCGACGAAAGTCCATGAATTACCCCTCTACGACATTGTCCATTGAAGTTTTGGCTTCAAACATTGTCAATTGTCAATTTATTCCGATGTTCAAGTACCAGAAGATAATTTGCTTGCCATAAAAGATGTAGAGGACCGCAGCAGTTGCCAGGAACGGGCCGAACGGGATGGCGAGGGTGGAGTCCTTCTTTTGCGCCAGCATGACGCCGATCCCGATCACCGAACCGGCCACCGATGCCGCAAAAATTATGAAGAGTACCGCCTTCCAGCCGAAGAAGGCACCCATCATGGCGAGCAGTTTGATGTCGCCTCCCCCCATGCCGTCCTTTTTGGCGATGAGCTGATAGCCATAGGCGACGAGCAGCAGGCTCCCTCCCCCGGCAACGATGCCGATAAGGGAATTCAACCAGCCGAAACCGGGGATAAAAAAGGAGACGACGAAGCCGATGACGATCCCCGGCAGGCTGATCGAGTCGGGAATGATCTGGTGCTCCAGATCGATGAAGGTGATCACGACGAGGGCGCTGCAAAACAGGAAAAGGACGCCAAAAGCGAAGCCCGGGCCGAATTTCAGAAACAAAGCCAGGGCGAGTGCGCCGTTGATGAATTCCACCAGCGGATACTGCAGGGAGATCGGCTCGCCGCAACGGCGGCACTTTCCCCTCAAAAACAGGTAGCTCAGCATCGGTATGTTGTCATACCAGCGGATGACGTAATCGCACCTGGTGCAGTGGGATGGGGGGAAAACGACGGACTCGGACTTGGGCATCCTGAAGATGCAGACGTTGAGAAAGGAGCCTACCACCGCGCCGAAGACAAAGGCGAAGCAGCTAAGTATGATAGGTGAGATCAATGTGAAACCTCTAAGCCACTTGGGGATTAGCTAAACCGGCGCACGCCGGGTGCGGCGCGCCACTCTTGCTTGGACTGTAGTGCAGTATACAGAAAATGCCAATAATTTCATAGAAATAATGTAGGGGCGCTCCGGTGGTTCGCCATCGTAATCGGCAACAACTGGAATCCCGCGGCAGACACGAAAATAGGGGCGAACACAAGGTTCGCCCCTACGAGCGTACTGATCGGAACCTATAGCCCCCTTCCTAGCGCAGGCGCTGGATCTTCACCAGGCTCTCCTCCAGGATCCTCTTCTTGTTGGCGAACTCCGCGATCTTCTCGCGCTCCTTCACCACCACGTCGGCCGGGGCCCGCTCCACGAAGCTCGGGTTTTCCAGCTTCTTGGAGAGGAAGTCGATGTCCTTCTCGATCTTGGCGATCTCCTTGCCCAGGCGTTTTTCCTCTTCCTCGACGTTCACCAGGCCGCGCAGCGGGACGATGATCTCGACGTCGCCGGCCACCTGCAGGGACGCCTCCGCCGGCCGCTCAACGCCCTGGCCGATGGCAAGGTCCGAGAGTCGGGCAAGACTCATGACGTAGACCTCGTTCCGCTTCAGAAGGGCAAGGCTCTGGTCGGATTTGCAGTCGAGGATGACGGCAATCTGCTTGCTCGGCGGCACCTCCATCTCGCCCCTGATGTTCCTGATCCCCTTGATGACGTCCATGACCAGTTCCATTTCCTTGGCGGCGGAGCCGAATTCCGCCCACTCCGGGCGCTGCGTCGGGAACGCGGCGAGCATGATGGATGCCTCCCGATCTGCGGCCCCCGGGAGCGCCTGCCAGATCTCTTCGGTGATGAAGGGCATGAAGGGGTGCAGAAGGCGCAGCAGATTCTCCAGGACCAGCCAGAGCACGTACTTGGCGCTCGCCTGGCGCTCGCTGTCCCCCTTGTAGAGATCGTCTTTGATAAGCTCGATGTACCAGTCGCAGAATTCGCTCCAGGTGAAGCGGTACAGGTCGTTGGCCGCCTCGTTGAAGCGGAAGGAGGTAAGCGCCTCGTCCACCGACAGTGCGGTTTCGTTCAACCGGAACAGTATCCACCGGTCGGCATTGGAGAAGTTGAGGGCGCTGGGATCGACCGCTTCCGGATCGAATCCCTCCAAGTTCATCATGGCAAAGCGCGAGGCGTTCCAGATCTTGTTGGCGAAGTTGCGGTAGCCGGCGATCCGCTCCTCGGCGAGCTTCACGTCCCTTCCCTGGGCGGCGAACGCGGCCAGCGTGAAGCGGAAGGCGTCGGTGCCGTAGGCGTCGATGACGGTCAGCGGATCGATCACGTTCCCCTTGGACTTGCTCATCTTCTGCCCCTGGGAGTCGCGCACCAGGGCATGGATGTAGACGTCCGTAAAGGGGACCTCGTCCATGAAGTGCAGCCCCATCATCATCATGCGGGCGACCCAGAAGAAGAGGATGTCGAACCCGGTCACCAGGGTCGAGGTCGGGTAGAAGGAGGCGACCTCCGGCGTCCGCTCCGGCCATCCCAGAGTCGAGAAGGGCCAGAGGGCCGAGGAGAACCAGGTGTCCAGCACGTCGGTCTCCTGGCGGAGTTCGTCGGAGCCGCACCCCTCGCAGCGGGTCGGGTCCTCTTTGGCAACGGTGATGTGGCCGCAGTGGTCGCAGAACCAGGCGGGGATCCGGTGCCCCCACCAGATCTGGCGCGAGATGCACCAGTCCCTGATGTTCTCCATCCAGTCGTAGTAGGTGTTCTCCCACTGGGCCGGGACGATCTTGGTGCGGCCGTCCTTCACGGCGGCCAGCGCCTTTTCGGCCAGCGGGGCCACCTTCACGTACCACTGCAGCGACATGAACGGCTCCACCACGGTCTTGCAGCGGTAGCAGCCGCCCACCGACAGGGCGTGGTCCTGGATCTTTTCCAGTAGGCCCAGGGCCTCAAGGTCCGCGACGATCTTCTTTCGGGCCGCGAAGCGCTCCAGCCCCTCGTACTGCTGGCCGGCGGCGTTCACCACACCAGACTCGTCGAAGATGTTGATCCGGTCCAGGTTGTGGCGTAGCCCCATCTCGAAGTCGTTGAAGTCGTGCGCGGGGGTGATCTTCACCACGCCGGTCCCGAAGGCGACATCGACGTAGTCGTCGGCGATGATCGGGATCTCCCGGTTGACCAGCGGCAGCAGCACCTTGCGGCCGATCAGGTGGCTGTAGCGCTCATCGGCCGGATTGACGGCGACCGCGGTATCCCCGAGCATGGTCTCGGGGCGGGTGGTGGCGACGGTCAGGAACTCGTCGCTCCCCGCTACCTGGTAGCGCAGGTGCCAGAGGTGACCCGCCTTATCCTCGTGCTCCACCTCGATGTCGGAGAGCGCCGTATGGCAGCGCGGGCACCAGTTGATCAGGCGGTTGTCGCGGTAGATCAACCCCTCCTGGTACAGCCGGACAAAGACCTCGCGCACCGCCGTCGAGAGACCGGCATCCATGGTGAAGCGCTCGCGCTCCCAGTCGCAGGAGGCGCCCAGCCTCTTCAGCTGGTCGATGATCTGGCCGCCCGACTCGGCTTTCCACTGCCAGACCCGCTCGATGAACGCCTCGCGTCCCAGCTCGAAGCGGTCCTTCCCCTCGGCCGCCAACTGGCGCTCCACCACGTTCTGGGTGGCTATTCCCGCATGGTCGGTGCCCGGCATCCAGAGCACGTTGTAGCCGCTCATCCGCTTCCAGCGGCACAGGATATCCTGCAGGGTATTGTTCAGGGCGTGCCCCATGTGCAGGACGCCGGTGATGTTCGGGGGGGGGATGACGATACTGTAGGACGGCTTGTCCGAAGGAAGCGTGGCGCGAAAATAGCCCTTCTGCTCCCAGACCTCGTACCAACGCTGCTCGACGCTCTTCGGCTCGTAAACCTTTTCCAGCTCTCTGTTTGCCATTCTAAGGTACCTCTTTAGGATATGTCCGGCATGGTAAAAAACACGCTAACTGATTGATGCACGCGCAAAAGTGGATGCTAATTATTCTGCTGATGTATTCGGCATGAGGCCCGTAACTCCCGCGCCCTGGCGGATCCGGATCCCGGACTTCCCTTGCGACTGCACTGACATTAAAAAAGGGGATAAAAATCCCCTTAGTTTTTGAAACGGATGCCGTCCGCCGTTGGCTTTACCCCTTGCTCCCGGCCCTGAGCTTCCTGATCTCTTCCTTTATCAGCAGCTCGGCCAGGTCGGGGACCACCTCCCAGACGATCCGCTCGATGACCTCGCGGGAAATCTTAGAGAGCGCCGCAACAAGGTCCGCCTCGCTCAGCGCGAAGGAGGCCGGCTGCGCAGCAGACTGGGCCGCCTCGGGAGCCTGGGGTTGGAACACCGGAGCGCTTGGCGCGGCCGGCGGGGCCGTAAACGGTACGGATGCGGCGGGCTCCGGTGCAAACTGAGCGGCCGGAGCGGCAGCTTCTGCTTCCGGCTCGAAAGAGAACGGCTCATACACGGGAAAATTGAAGGGCTCGGGCTCGGACGCCGGTGCAGCTGCTGGCGCCACGGCAAGCATCGGCTCATCGGCGAAGCTGAACATCTCCTCGGCTGACGGCTGCAGGGGCGGCTCTTCCACAGCATCTTCGAAAAGCGCAGGACCGGTCTCCTCGATCGCTTCGGACTCGTCCTCGAAGCTGAAGAACTCTTCGGCCTCGAACTCGGATCCGGCCTCCAGAGCGCCGAAACCGGCAACGGGCGCGGCGGCCTGCGGGGCCTCTTCCAGCTCGAAGGCGCCCCAGAGGTCGTCCTCAAAGCTCGCTTCGACGATTTCCTCGGCAATGGGTGCCGGCTTGATGGCAGCCACCTGTTCCCTGGGAGCGGAATAGGGCGGCGCAGCCGGCGCCGGCTGGGAAGCTGCCGGGGCAGGTGCTGCCGGTGCGGTAAAGACGGGAGCTGCAGGCGGCTTCGGTTGCGGCGTGGCTGCCGGGGCTGGGGTCGCGGGAGCTGCGACCGGCGCTACGGGCGGCAGCGTCAGAGGCATGGTGTCGAAGGAGGAGAGGTCCCCCCAGAGCTCCTCGGCGGCGGACTCGATCGGAAGCGGCCTGGCCGCGGGAGCCGGGGCGGGTGCGGCAGCTCGCGTCCTGCCGAGCTCCAGCAGTTCCTTGACCCGGTCGATCAGCTGCTGGGATTCAAAGGGCTTGGAAATGGTGGCGTCCGCGCCGCAGTCGCGCGCCTTCTCCTCGTCAAAGGGTTCGAAGGCGCCGATCAGGAGCAGGATCGGGGTGGAGCTCAGCTCCGGGTCGCGACGTATTTCCTCGCACACCTCGTAACCGGTCTTGCCAGGCATCAGGGCGTCGACCAGCAACACATCGGGCCGGACCTCGCGCGCCTTCTGCAGGGCCGCGGTCCCGTTGTCCACGACGGTCAGCTCGAACTCCTCGTTGGCAAAGATGATCGCCACGACCTTTTGAATGGTGATGCTGTCATCGGCGAGGAGCAGTCTATTGCCCATCTATCCCTCCTCTACTTTAGATGCTGTCTATCAGGCGTTTCAGAGACAAAAATGGTGCAAAAAAGCTAACATAAAGGGCATAAGGTGTCAAGTTTTTTGCCCTTTCTTATTAATCACTCATCATTGAAGTGCGCCATCTCCCGCAACTCCGGCGGGACCGCGTAAAGAAGCGAGGCGAGCGTGGAGAGTTCGCCGCGTAACTTGCTGAAATCGTGCACATTCTTGTAGTCGAGACGCGCGGTAAGCAGGATCACGAAGGTGTCGCTTGCCGGGTCGATCCAGATCGAGCTGCCTGAATAGCCGGTATGGCCGAAGGAGCCCTTGGAGAAACCGAGCCCGCGCGGCGAAGAGTACGGGGAGGCGATGTCCCAGCCGAGCCCGCGTATCACGTCGCCACCCCGGGAGAAGTAGGGCGCGGTCATCTGGTCGACCGTGCGCTGCGCCAGGACTCTTTTGCCGTCCAGCGATCCTCGGGAGAGCATCATGCGGCAGAATCTGGCGAGATCCGAGGCCGTGGAGAAGAGGCCGGCGTGCCCGGCCACCCCGCCCAGCTGGCGGGACAGGTAGTCCTGGACCTCGCCGGTGAACTCGCGGTCGTCGCACAGCGTCGTTGAGCAGCGTCCTTTGTCCAGCGGGTTGAACGAGGTGTCGGTCATGCCGAGCGGGCGGTAGAAGGAGGTCCGGGTGTACAGGTCGAGCCCTGCGCCGGTCGCCCTGCGGGTAAGCTCGGCGAGCAGGATGAAGTTCAGGTCGGCGTACTTGAAGCGGCTGCCGACCTCACCCTTCAGCTTCTGGGCGGCGGCCCCTTCGATGGCGCTTTGGAGCGGATTGGCGCTGGAGAGCGGGATGTCGTCCAGCCCCGAGGTGTGGGTGAGCAGGTTGAGGACCAGGACGGCGTCCTTGCCGCGGCCGGCGAACTCGGGAAACCATTTCACCACGGGATCGAGCAGGGAAAGCCTTCCCTCCTCGGCGAGTTTCAGGACCGCGGGGGTGGTGGCGATCACCTTGGTAAGGGAGGCGATATCGAAGACGGTATCCAGGGCCATGGCCCACGCGTCGGGAGCCCCGGAGACCCGGCCGTAGGCCCGTTCGAAGAGGACTTTGTCGCGGCTGCCGACCAGGACCACCCCGCCGGCTATCAGGTTGTGGCTGATGGCATCGGCAAGGAGCGCGTCGATCCTCGCCGGGTCGGCCCCGAACGAGGGGATGGCGACGGCAAGGAGGATCGCACAGATGAAGCTTCTGAAAAGGGTCATGGCGTGCCACAACGAAAGGCTTTGCATATACTGCACTCTTTTGTTCCCCTGATCAGCGCCCGCCCTTTGCAAGGGGCAAGGGGGATTTCTTTCGCTAATTCATCCTGAAGCTGACCGACTTCAGCAGGTTCCCGTCGTTGTCCAGCGCGTCGCAGCGCCATGCGCCGGACACCCCTTTTTCCACCAGCTTCCTGCTGTAGGTGCGCCAGTGCGCCCCCTTTACCGGCAGCGTGTACTCGCCCACCACCTCATCGTTCAAGTACCAGACCTGTTTGATGGTCGTGTCCGTCTCCTCGGGGGCCGCGAGCCTGGTGAAACAGTAGAGCTCCTTGACCGAGGACGACGAGATGCGCCTGACGGAGTCGATCGGGTTTCCCTTGACGATCTTGGTGGTGACGGCCATCTCGGTGACCTTCAGGTCGCCGGCCTCGGACTGCGCCCGGGCGGAGAAGGCGAGGAGAAGCGCGGCGCTCACCGTGCAAAGAAATCTCGTAACAGTCATTATGCCTCCAGCAGGCGGGGTCGAATTTCGCTGACGGGCAGCGTGAGTCAGGTCCGGTAATCCGCGTTGATCCGGACGTAGTCGTAGGAGAGGTCGTTGGTATAGACATCGGCCTCGCCGGCGCCGACGCGCAGATCGATGGTAACGGTGAATTCCTTGCGTTTCAAGACTTCCGTGCCGGCCGCTTCCGCATCGCCGCCGGCAAAGACACCGCCTGCGGTCATCAGCACGTCATCGAAGCGTATCTCTACCCGGTCCTGTTCGATCTGTGCACCGGAATAGCCGACCGCGGCGATGATCCTGCCCCAGTTGGCGTCCTGGCCGAAGAACGCGGTCTTCACCAGAAGCGAATTGGCGACTGCGAGCGCCGCTTTTTTCGCGTCCGCCTTGCTCGCGGCCCCGCGCACCCGGATCGTGACGAACTTGGTGGCGCCCTCGCCGTCCTGCACGATATTCTTGGCCAGCGTCAGCATGAGGTCCTGCAGCAGGGCGAGGAACGCGCCGGCCTCCGGGGTCCCGGCCGTGATGGTCGGGTTCCCGGCGGCGCCGTTGGCGATGATGAGGGCGGTGTCGTTGGTCGACATGTCGCCGTCCACCGTGATTGAGTTGAAGGAGCCTTCCACCGCCTCGCCGAAGGAGCTCCGCAGCAGCGCAGGATCGACGGCAGCGTCGGTGACCATGAACGAGAGCATGGTGGCCATGTTGGGCTGGATCATCCCGGCACCCTTGGCGACCCCCTCGATCTGGTAGCTCTTGCCGCCCGCCTCGCCGCTGCGCCGCTCGATCTTGGCGAAGGTGTCCGTCGTCATGATGGCGCTGGCGACCTGGTCCAGGGTGCCGCCGGCAAGCGCGTCCACCAGGGGCTGGATCGCGCCGCGGAAGCGCTCCAGCGGGAGCGCCTGCCCGATCACGCCGGTGGAGGCGATCAGCAGTTCCTCGTCCGGAAGCCCGAGAGCCTCCGCGGTGCGCCTGCCGCAATCAAGGGCGTCCGCCATCCCCTGCTCGCCGGTGCAGGCGTTGGCGTTGCCGCTGTTCACGAGGACGGCGCGGCATCTCCCCTTTCCTGCCCGTTTCCGGGAGATGAGGACCGGTGCCGCCGCAACCTTGTTGGTGGTGAAAACCGCGGCGACGTCGGCGGGGAGGTCGGAGAAGATGAGCGCCAGGTCGAGACGGCCCGGCTTCTTGATGGCGGCCTCCACGGCGGAGAACCGAAAACCTTTTATAGGCATAAAACCTCCTGAAACCGTTCTACGTTCTACGTTCTACGTTCTACGTTCTACGTTCTACGTTCTACGTTCTACGTTCTACGTTAGATTATATGTATCAGGTTAATGGCAGGGACTAGTCCCCAGTCCCTGCCTTCCACCTACTTGCCGCAGCACTTCTTGTACTTCTGCCCGCTGCCGCAGGGGCAGGGATCGTTTCTCCCGACGTTTCTCTTGCTCTTGGCCGGCGCGGAGGGCGCGGGCTCCTCGTGGTCGCCCAGGTTGAAAACCATGCGCTGCTGCTGGCGCTGCTGCTCCACCTCGATCTTCTGCACTTCCTCCTCCTGGGCCACCTGCACCCAGAAGATCTTCTCCACCACCTCTTCCCTGGTCCGCACCATCAGATCCATGAAGAGCTGGTACGCCTCCCTCTTGTACTCCTGCTTCGGGTCCTTCTGGCCGTAGCCGCGCAGGCCGATCCCCTCTTTCAGGTGGTCGATGGAGAGCAGGTGGTCCTTCCACTGGGTGTCGATCACCTGCAGCATGATCACCTTGATCAGGTGGTCCATCAACTCGTCGCCGAACTCGGCGAGCTTCTGGGCGAAACGCTGGCGCCCTCCCCCTCTCAACAGGTCGTCGAAGTTGACCGGGGTGAGCCGGTCCACCGTCTCGGCCGGGAGGTCGAGATGGTAGCCGAACACCTTGTACATCGTGTCCTCGATTCCCTGCCAGTCCCAGTCGCGGGCGGCGACCTTCTCTATGGCAAAGCTCGCCACCAGGTCGGACACGGTGTCGTCCATCATGCCGAGGAAGCTCTCCCGGATCTCGTTGCCGGCCAGGATCTCCTTGCGCTGGGTGTAGATCACCTCGCGCTGCTTGTTCATGACGTCGTCGTACTCGATCAGGTGCTTGCGGATCTCGAAGTTGTGCGCCTCGACCTTCTTCTGGGCGTTCTCTATGGCGCGGGTGATGAGACCGTGGGTGATCGCCTCGCCCTCCTCGATGCCGAGTTTGTCCATGATCATGGAGACCCGCTCCGAGCCGAAGATCCTCAGCAGGTCGTCCTGCAGCGAGAGATAGAAACGGGAGGAACCTGGGTCGCCCTGACGGCCGGAACGGCCGCGCAGCTGGTTGTCGATGCGGCGCGACTCGTGGCGCTCGGTGCCCAGGATATGCAGCCCCCCGAGCCTGACCACCTCGTCGTGCTCGGCCGCGCAGATCGGCTTGTACCTGGCGACCAGGGCATCGAACTGCTTCTGGTGCTCGGCGAGGACCAGCTCCTGCAGCTCCCCGTAGTCGGCCTCGTCCTTCTCTTTCAGGTAGGCGACGACCACCGGGGCTATGCCGGGGAAATCCTGCTCCAGCGTCCGGACCAGCTCCTTTTCCGGGGTGTCGCTGTCGCTTAGCTTCTCGAACGCCTCGATGAACGCTTCGCTCTTCGATTCGGGGGTCCCGCCGAATTCCTGCCTGGCGAGACCGTCGGGATTGCCGCCCAAAAGGATGTCGGTACCGCGTCCCGCCATGTTGGTGGCGATGGTGACCATCCCCTTGCGGCCGGCCTGCGCCACGATCTCCGCCTCGCGCTCGTGCTGCTTCGCGTTCAGCACGAAGTGCGGTATCCCCTGCAGCTTCAAAAGTTCCGAGAGTTCCTCGGACTTCTCGATGGAGATGGTGCCGACCAGGATCGGCTGCCCCTTGGCGTTCAGCTCCTTGATCTCCTCGATGACCGCGTTGAACTTCTCGCGCTCGGTCTTGTAGATCACGTCCGGGAAGTCCGGGCGCAGCAGAACGCGGTTGGTCGGAATCACCACGACTTCCAGCTTGTAGATCTTGTGGAACTCCACCGCCTCTGTGTCAGCCGTGCCGGTCATGCCGGAGAGCGTCGCATACATCCTGAAGTAGTTCTGGAAGGTGATGGTGGCGAGGGTCTGGTTCTCGTTCTCGATCTTCGCCCCCTCCTTCGCCTCGATCGCCTGGTGCAGCCCGTCGGACCAGCGGCGGCCCGGCATGAGCCTCCCGGTGAACTCGTCGACGATGAGCACCTCGTTGTCCCGCACCACGTAGTCCACGTCCCGCTTGAACAGGGCATGGGCGCGCAGCCCCTGCTGGGTGTGGTGCAGGATCTCCATGTTGCGCGGGTCGTAGAGGTTCTCGATCTTGAGGAGCTTCTCGACCTTGAGCACCCCCTCCTCGGTGAGGGTCGCCGACTTGGCCTTTTCGTCCACCGTGAAGTCGCCGGTGTAGGTCTTCCTCTTGCCCGAAAGGGTGTTGGCCTCGACCTCGACCACTTCGCCCTTCTTCAGGAGCGGGATGATCCGGTCGATGATGTAGTATTTGTCCGTGGAGTCCTCGGTCGGCCCCGAGATGATGAGCGGCGTCCTCGCCTCATCGATCAGGATGGAGTCGACCTCGTCCACCACGGCGAAATTGAAGGGGCGCTGCACGTAGTCGGCCAGGTCGAACTTCATGTTGTCCCTGAGGTAGTCGAAGCCGAACTCGTTGTTGGTGCCATAGGTGATGTCGGAGGCGTAGGCCTCGCGGCGCTCGTCGTCGTCCAGGCCGTGCACGATCACCCCGACGGAGAGCCCCAGGAACTTGTGGATGCGTCCCATCCAGTCCGAGTCGCGCTTGGCCAGGTAGTCGTTCACCGTGACCACGTGCACACCCTTGCCGGAGATACCGTTCAGGTAGGAGGGGAGCGTCGCGACCAGGGTTTTTCCCTCGCCGGTCTTCATCTCGGCGATCTTTCCCGAATGCAGCACCATGCCGCCGATCAGCTGAACGTCGAAGTGGCGCATGCCGAGCACCCTGTTGCCCGCCTCGCGGCAGACGGCGAACGCCTCCGGGAGCAGGGCGTCGAGGCTCTCGCCCCGGCCGTAGCGCTCCTTGAAATCAGAGGTTTTCCCCCGGAGCGCTTCATCGGAGAGCTTCACCATCTCGGGTTCCAGCTGGTTTATACGCTCCACGACGGGCCAGAGTCGCTTCAGTTCCCGCTCGTTCTTGCTCCCGACAAACTTCTTTATAAGCGCGCCAAACATCTATAAAATCTCCTTAGCCTCTGAAAAAAAGGATGTAAAAACAGTGTAAGCTACCACAAAAGTGAGAATCGCTCAACAGAAAAGGAGCCGCAAGCCTGTCGCGGTACCGATTGTAACGCCAGGCACGCCGGTTATCAATCCTTCCGGCCAACGCTTTCTTGCAATAATCGGGAGCTCTCCCTATAATGGACGATTACAGGAGAGAAACGTGCCAGCCACCACACCATTCATCGAGACCCTTATTGACAGCCACCTGCCGGTGGATGTCCGCACCCCGCTGGAATACGCGGACGACCATATCCCCGGAGCGGTCAACGTCCCTCTCCTCAGCAACGAGGAGAGGGTGGAGATCGGCACCCTTTACAAGCAGCAGGGGCCGCACGCGGCAAGGGCGCGCGGACTGGAGCTGACGGCGCACCGCTTTCCGGAGCTGGTCAGCACCATCGCCCTGGCAGCCCAGGGGAGGCCGCTTTTGGTCTACTGCTGGCGCGGGGGGTTGAGGAGCAAGACGGTCACCTCCATCCTGGAGCTCACCGGCCACCAGGCGCTGCAGCTCACCGGCGGGTACAAGAGCTTTCGCAACCACGTCTCCGACTATTTCAACCCCTTCACCCCGTCGGCCCCGCTCGTGGTGCTGCACGGCATGACGGGGATCGGCAAGACCACCCTCCTGCAGGGCCTCAAGGAGAAGGGACACCCGGTCGTCGACCTGGAGGGGCTGGCCAGCCACCGGGGCTCGGCCTTCGGGCAGCTTGGGCTTACCCAATCCCTGAGCCAGAAGCGCTTCGAGACCCTGCTCTGGGATGCGCTCAAGAAGGCGCCGGCCGGTCTTCCCATCATCGTGGAAGGGGAGAGCGAGCGGATCGGAAGAGTGTCGCTTCCCGGGGACTTCTACCAGAAGATGGCAGCGGGGATCAGGATCTGGTGCTTTGCGGAACTTGCCACCCGGGTAGGGCGGCTGATCGGGGAGTACGGCCTCCCCGGATACAAGGCCGACATGGCGGACGCGCTGCAGCGGATACGGAAGAAGCTGGGCGGAAAGAGGTGCGACGAATTGGCCGGCAATCTTGAGCGCTGGGAGCTGGAGCCTTTCATGGAGGGGCTGGTCTGCGACTATTACGACAAGGTCTACTACAAGAACCGGGACTGGGAGGGTGATTTCAACCTCAGCATGGAGGATTTTGACCAGGCTGCGCTCGAACTCTCCGCCTTCCTCGACCAGCGGCTCGGCACCGCGTCTAGAGCCGCCTGACCCGATATTTGCACACCAGCTCAACCGGATGGTAGGAAAGTTTTGCCTGTCTGAGCGACAGCTCCCCCAGATCCTGCTCGCGGTTCACGTAACGGCAGTCGGTGAAGAGCAGCCGGCAAAACTCCCGGTCCAGAAGCTGGTAGAGACCCTCCATGAACAGGTCGCCTTTTTCGAAGTGGCACACCGAGGTGGAACGGTTCAGCCGCTCCCCGAGGGCAAACCCTTTCACCACCCCCTCAACCAGCAGTACCACCCCGGAAAGACCAAGCTCCTCTGAGAGCCTGAGCGCCTCCCCCGCCACCTCGACCTCTCCCTCCAGGGAACTCGGCCCCATCGCGACCCGGACCCGGCGCCAATCGTCAAGAAGCGCGAGCGCCCCCTCCTGGTGCCTGGCTTCATACGGCTCCACGGTGAAGCGGTGCCTGACCGTGAAATAGTTCACTCGATTCTTCTTCTTGTGATAGTCCCTCCCGCTCAATTGCGCCATATCCTCCCTCAGGTGGAGGTAATCGAAGTTGTCCCGGTCCGGGACGGCCTCCACCCCGTCAGGAAGATAGCGCGAGAGGAACGGGTCGTCCGCACCGTAAAGGGTGAGCCCCTCAAGGAGAAGCTGCCTGGCAGCCGCGCCGATATCCCCGGAAACCGGCGGCAGGAAATAGGCAGAGCCGTCCCAGCCCCGAGCCAGGGCAACCACCGCGTCGCCGACCAGCGTCAGGCGATAGTCGTGCACCAAACGGAACAGGAACAGGTTGGCGAAGGTAAGCTCCGAGATGCGGGGCTGCAGCTCGAAAAGGAACCGGTCCAGCAAGGGCTTGTCCTCAAGCAGGATCCCCCTGGAATCGGGATAGCGCGGAATTTCCATAGTCAGCTCCCCCAAGATTACCCAGTATACCACGCCGGCGCCCTAGCGCCCTGAGCGCAGATCGCGACATAAGCCGCCGATGACGGTACCAGTTTCAGCAGCTACTTCAGAATTTTTCGTGACTATTCAGCACCAGTCGACCCATCACAAACAACAAAAGCATAAAAGCATAAGGCATAAAGCATAAGGCATAAAGCATAAATCCTCACCACAGAGGTACACAGAGGAAAATCTAAGCCTGATTTATGTTTAAAACAAAGTGAGGTTTTTGATTATTTGTAATTCCCTTTTCCTTGAAGTTTCCTGAATAGTTACAATTTTTCTTCGCTAAGGACTGCGCCGCTCCCGAGCGGGAGGGAAGGCTGCTGCATTTTTTGCAGAAATGCGAAAAAAGTCTGGCGTTTTTCTCCGTGTATACGCTACTATCGCGTTTATCTATGCTGCCTCAGCCTTAAATCCGACCCACGCAAAGCCGCAGCGGCCCTAAGAGTACCTGACGCTCTTTTGCAGCCTTACCCTTTGATTATGCACCGTTGGCATCTCCACCTTGAGACTGCCCTTTACCCGGGAAGGAACTTGTGCATCACTACCTCTTCAACTTCATCAACAACTTGAAACTGCGCTGGAAGATGGTGGTCCTGGTCCTTCCGCTCGTCATCATTCCGATCTTCATCGTCGGCGGCGTGATCGGCTACATCTCCACCAAACAGGCCTACCTCGGCATCACACAGACCAGCAAGGACGACCTGGAGCATATGGCGGGGTTCACCCTGGACCTCCTCAACTCACACTACCAGCAGTTCCAGGTCTACAAGCAGGACAAGGAAAAGAGTTTCAACAAGGAACTCGCCACGCTCACCGATCTCTCCTACAACGTGGTGCAGTCGCAGCAGCGCCAGGTCAAAAGCGGACGGATCGACCTGGCGACGGCGATGCGGGGGGCGCACAACGCGCTCAGCAAGGTGAACGTCGGGGATACCGGCTACATCTACGCCATGACCAGCAAGGGTGAGTTGAAGGTGCACGTTGCCCAGGAAGGGACGAACGTCATCAACAGCCAGGACGAGAAAGGGCGCTTCTTTATCAGGGAGATGTGCGAGAAGGCGGTACGCTCCAAGCCGGGCGAGGTGCTCTACATCGTCTACCCCTGGAAGAACGCGGCGCTGGGCGACAAGATGCTGCGCAAGAAGGTGGTCGCCTACCGCTATTTCAAGGAGTGGGACTGGATCATCGCCGCCGGCGGCTATCTGGAGGAGACCTACGAGGACGTGGACTTCGAGCGCCGCTCCTTTGTGGCACTGAAGGAGAAGATCAAGAGCAAGCAGGTGGGAAAGACCGGCTACGTCTTCTGCCTGGACGGCTCGGGCAACTTCATGATCCACCCGTCCGGCGAGGGGAAGAACTTCCTTGACGCCACCGACTCCAACGGCTTCCACTTCATCCGGGAGATGTGCCAGCTCAAGAGCGGCTGGATCCGCTACCCCTGGAAGAACGCGGTCAACCAGGCTCCCCGGATGAAGATCGTCCGCTACGAATACTTCAAGCCGTGGAACTGGATCATCGCGGTCGGCTCCTACGAGGACGAATTCTACCAGGAGGCGAACGCCATCAAGGGGCGCATCATGGAGAGCATGGTCGTGCTCACCATCTTCGTCTCCGTGATCGCGGTGTTCCTGGTCTTCGTCGCGACTCGGGTAATGACCAACCCGATCAACCACATGATGAGCGTGATCAGAAAGGTGAAGCAGGGGCGCCTCGACGAGCGGATCGAGGTGGACAGCAACGACGAGCTGGGCGAACTCGCCACAGCCTTCAACCGGATGACCAAGATCATCAAGCACAACAAGGAGCTGGAGGCGAACCTGGCGCAACAGGGGAAGATGGCGTCGCTTGGCGTCCTCTCCTCGGGGGTGGCGCACGAGATCAACAACCCGCTCGGCGTGATCCTCGGTTACGCGGGGTACCTCGAGGGGAAGCTCACGCCGGACGACCCGAACTACAAGTACATCCACGAGATAAAGCGCGAGAGCAAGCGCTGCAAGAAGATCGTCCAGGACCTCTTGAGCTACGCCAGGACCCCGCAGCCGGCACTGGAGGAGACGGACATCAACAAGCTTCTGGAGCAGATAGTCGATTTCGCGGCAAACCACACCGACATGCACCACGTGACGGTCCACAAGGAGCTCGACCCGACGCTTCCCGCCATCATGGTCGACGGCGACCAGCTGCGCCAGGTGGCGATAAACCTGATCCTGAACGCGGGGGCCGCCATGCAGAAGGGAGGGAGGCTGGTGGTATCCACCGGGTACGGCGTCGATGGCTGCGTGAGTCTCAAGTTCAGCGACAACGGCGGAGGCATTCCGCAGGAGCACATGGAAAAGATCTTCGAGCCGTTCTTCACGACCCGGGTCAAGGGGACCGGCCTTGGCCTTGCCATCACGAAGCAGATCGTCGAGCAGCACCACGGCAAGATCGGCATCGAAAGCGAGCTGGGCCACGGCACCACGGTCGAGGTGCGGCTCCCGGTGAACCGGGACGAATACTGCTAGAGGGATATCGCCCGGGCGCCTGAACGTCGCGGGATCAAGGGGTAGCGAGTGACAGTCAAGAAAAGGGTGATGGTGGTCGATAACGAGGAGGGACTGTGCCGCATGATGGAAGCGGTTCTCTCGGACAACGGCTATGCGGTGACCGCGTTCACCAGACCGTTCGAGGCCGTGGAGACCTTCCAGGCGGGGCAGTGGGACCTCCTGGTCACCGACATCAAGATGCCCGGCATGGACGGCCTGGAACTGCTGCAGAAGGTGAAGCAGAAGGATCCCGCCATCCCGGTCATCATGGTCACCGCCTACGCCACCGTGGAGAAGTCCATACAGGCCCTCCGAAAGGGAGCCTGCGACATGCTCACCAAGCCGTTCGAGCCGGATGAGCTGCTCTACCGGGTAAAAAACGCCCTGCAGCACACCCAGCTTCTGGAGGAGAACCGGGAGCTCCGGGAGGAGCTGGTAGGCAGGTTCCGCTTCGACAACATCATCGGCGCCTCCCAGGGGCTGAAGGAGCTCCTGGAGCGGGTGGAGAAGGTGGCGGTGCGCGACACCTCCGTCCTGATCACCGGCGAATCCGGCACCGGCAAGGAGCTGATCGCCCAGGCGATCCACTACAACTCGCCGCGCAAGGAGAAGAAGTTCGTCGCCATAAACTGCGGCGCGCTCCCCGCCTCGCTTTTGGAGAGCGAGCTGTTCGGCTACCGCAAGGGCGCCTTCACGGGAGCGGCGGAGAACCGCCGCGGGCTCCTCGAGACGGCCGACGGCGGCACCCTCTTCCTGGACGAGGTAGGGAACCTGCCCATGACCGTCCAGAAGACGCTGCTGCGCTTTCTCCAGGAGCAGGAATTCAACAGGCTCGGCGACCCGACCCCGACCAAGGTGGACGTGCGGGTCCTTTCGGCCACCAACTCGGACCTGAAGATAGCGGTCAAGGGGGGTGAATTCCGCGAGGACCTATTCTACCGCCTGAACGTGGTCAACATCCACCTGCCGCCGCTCAGGGAGCGCAAGGACGACATACCGCTGCTGGCGGCACATTTCATCGGCCTGCAAAACGCCAAGTTCGGCACCCGGATCAAGGGGCTGGCACCCAATGCCCATGAGGCGGCGATCGAGTACGCCTGGCCCGGGAACATCCGCCAGTTGAGGAACGTGATCGAGGCCTCGCTCGCCATGGAGGGAAGCGACTACATCACCCTTCCGGTGCTCTCCCAGTTCATCGAGGTTTCTCCCGCCCAACCGGCCGTGGAAGCCATCGCCGACGAGGGAGAGTACACCCAGGCGCTGAGCCGCTTCGAGACGGATTACATCCGGGGGCTCTTGAGGAAGAACCACGGCAACGTGGAGGGCGCGGCCAAGGAGGCCGGCACGAACATGGCCACCATCTACCGCAAGATCAAGAAATACGGGATCCGGAAGGACGAATACATTTAAAACGTTCGAAAGCCAAGCCTAAAACCATTTGCTACGGAGGAGATCTGAGGACAGCTGAGAAAAGCGCTTTGCTCATCCAAGTTGACACCGTAGAGGCCATTCCTACCCACAAACGCCGATTCTTTAGGGACACCCCTTGCGGGTGCCTTCGGTACCAGTTCGACTGGCTGAGGATTCGCATTACTGCAAAAGGTTCATGGCAGCTTTGCACAACTGCAAAACCCCCCTCCCCCCCGAGTCCCATGGCTGTAACCATCCGGCTTTGCACCGCTTATTTCCCTTTTCCAAGTTACCCAGGCCGGGTCCGGGCAGCGCTATGACAATAAAATGGCTTGGCATCATTTTGCGTTTTTGCAAAAAGGACGGATTTACCGAAACAATCGGCATTTCGCCCGGCAGTGGACAAGCCCCCGATATCAGACTGATTAATGGGATTCCAACCCTCTTTTTGAAAATTGGTACAGCGGTTGCATTTCAGAACCCGTCTTCCTTTATTGCTGAGCGATTGTCGTAGTTTCAAACCGGGATTTGAGGTCTTATGCAGAAACCTACGGTCTGCCCCTTTTACGGCAAAAATGATGATTACTGCGATGTCGGGTGCGGTTACATTTCGTCTCACGACGTGAAGCAGATTATCAGTTATTGCAGCTGTCGTTACAGGGAGTGCCTGAAATACCGTGAACTGTCGGACCGGATCCCGGTAGAGTTAATGGAATCAAGACTTTGCGCGGTATGACGATACCGCAGGAAGTATCCCGAAGCTCATGGCTGCCACCGTGGGCCGGTTCCATCTGCAAGCAATCAGAATTTTGAAGTACAAGGAGAACGGCGATGAGCGATAAAGAACTGGAACTACTGTCGAGGCTTGAAGAACTGGAGCGGCATACCTGGCGCAACAGTGCAATCCTGCGCGCAGTCGCCATGGTTGCTTTTACCGCCATGATCGGGATCGTGATCGCCTCCGGCGTGGTAGGCGGAGGTCGGGGAAGCCACTGGTCCGGACCTGCCTGGAACACCATGTGGCTCTACGGGCTGTTCGCTGCCAACGCCGTCTCCATGTTCTGGACCACCCACAAGGAGTAGCCCGGCGACTGCACCGCCCCGCTGCCAGCTCCGACCCGGGCGCGGCAACTGCTTTTTGTGCCCAGGTCAAGGAGGATACTTCGATGCCGATGAAATTATCAAACGTGATACTCTTGCTGGTCGTCGTCACCATCTGCGCGACCTTTTCTCTGCGGATCTTTCAGGGTCTCGACGAGATGATGGGAGATCAGTACTGGGTCATCGACACCACCCAGGGCGACCACGGCTGGTACGGCATGGGACTGCTTCCTTGTGTGAACAAGGTCCCCAAGGATGTGGTAAAGGCCGCCAACACGGACCCGGAAAGCACGCAGAAATACATCATCTATGCCCAAAGCGGCGACTTCGCAGGCAACTCCGTCTACGGCATCTGCCTCGGTATTCCGCTCATCATGTACCTCATCTGGTTCGCCTTCATACTCGGCTTCCCCGACCGGATCGATCCCTACCTGCTGCCGCGCCGGATTTTCACCACCGCAGTCATCATCATGTGCTCCATCATCGTCAACCTGTTCCTGATGCGGATCGCGGCCGACTTCGCCCGCGATCCGATGTCCCGCATCGCGAACGTCGCAGGCAACCACGCCTCGCTGCTGTTCCACAACGCGGGGATCTGGTTCGCCATCCTCTTCTCGGCCCTCGGCACCCCCAATCACAGCGCACAAGAGACAGCGGCCCCCGACAGCCGGAACTGGCAGACCCAGGCCAATGAGAAGTTCAACTGGATGTTCGTGCTGCTGTTCGCCGTCACCGTCCTCGAGGTGGCACTGGTGAAGAACAAGTTGGCGCTCCCCGACGCGGCGGTCGACTACTCGGTCTGGATCATCCTGGTCGTCATATTCATGAGGATGTTCGGATTCTCCCCGAAGTACTGGGTCAAGCGCGGCCGCGGCATTGGCATCATGCTTGCCGGCACACTCTTCACCCTGCCGATCTTCTATCTTCTGGAAAGGGCGACCGGCACCCTCGGCGCGGGTTTCGCCTCCCCGATCCTCTCCAAGGCGCTCGGTCCGGAGAACGCCAACGTAGGCCTGTCCCTGATGGTCTCCATTTACCTGATCTTCTGGATGGAATTCGCCGCAGCTATCAGGATGAACGGCCCCTCGAAATCGCTGGCGTCCGTGAGACACTGACCGGCAGGTAACAGCGTTAACAAGACGGGGGAGCCGAAAGGCTCTCCCGTCTTTTTGTGGCAGTTTTTGAACCTGGCAGGGGAAGGCACATCCGCCCGGCTTGATAGCAGTCCACACCAAGGTCATCCGCCCCAACCTGCCGTCGTATCACCTCCCCTGACACAGTCAGCTTCACACCCCACCCTCCACCTGACGCTGCCCCCCACCGCCACCCTTGAGCACCCCTCACCTCCACCTAATGTGTCCACACCCTCCGGCAGCAGCCACTTTCTAATGAAGGCGCCCCTGCGGTCCGATCTGGTTCATCCTTAACCTCCTAAAAATGTAGCAAGTATTTTACTTTCGGTGATTAGCGGTTATCATTAACGCAACAGGCCTAATTACATATCCATACAAATCTCACAAGTTAGTGCGACAGCGTTATGAGACCACATACAGCACCTTGTCAAAACCGGATAGCCCCCCGCAAAAGGCCATAGAGGGCACCTACAGAAAAAAATATTTAGCCCAGAAATACGCTTTTTATATCATAATATTGCATACTTAACTACGACCAGATGCCACAGGTTTTTAAAAAAAACAGGTCGCCATATTTAAAACAGCGTTTATTTTTATTGTACATTCACAAATCATATGATAAAAGAATCTTACGTATACGCTGAAGCGAAGGGGATGCCAAGGGAGGGAGCATACTGGAATGCTAATCCTCCCAAGATAAAGCCTTGGAATATCAGCTTTATACGAAGAAACGGCAATAACAAAACACCTTGACAAAAAACGCACCTACGTAGAAACGCAGGCCGATCAAAAAAAATACAAAATAACAAAAGGGGGATTTATCGGGGACAGGTCGGGATTTTGAGGGGCGGGACGCCGCCACGACAACAGCGCATTTTACCAAGAAAGGAGTGACAAACCATGGCAGAAAGAAAGTACGATTGGGCGGCAATCGCCAAGAACCCGAAATTCGTAGAGCTGCATCACAAGAAAACAGCCTTCCTCTTCGGTTGGTGGATTTTCTCCTGCGTGTATTATTTCCTGCTCCCCATCGGAGCGGCCTATACACCAGGGATCTTCAAGGTGAAGATGATCGGCGTCATCAACTTCGGCTACGTCTTCGCCCTCTCCCAGTTTTTTGTCTCCTGGGGCATAGCACTGTACTACGCTCACGTCGCCAACAAAGATTTTGACCGGTTGACCCGCGAACTGATCGACGAATTACATCTTTAGGAAAGGAGGATACGACATGACCATGAAGAAGATCATCATAGCAGCTACACTGGCCCTCTCCGTTGCCGCAGCCGCCTTTGCTGAAGAGCCGACTAAAGCCGCCGGCGCTCCGGGTTCCGCTCCTGCCGTCAGCGCTCCTGCCGTCAGCGCTCCTGCCGCACCGGGCGCCCCGGCACTGGCAGCACCGACCGCCCAGGCGCCCGCTCCCGCAGCGGCCGCGCCTCTTAGCCAGAAGAGGGTACTCAAGGCGAACAAGACCATCACCATCGGCATGTTCGCCATCATCATCGCCATCACCATGGGGGTCGTCGTCTGGGCCGCCAAGCAGACCAAGACCGCGTCCGACTTCTACGCCGCAGGCGGCGGGATCACCGGCACCCAGAACGGCTGGGCCATCGCCGGCGACTACATGTCGGCAGCCTCCTTCCTCGGGATTTCGGGCCTGATCTCGCTGTACGGGTACGATGGATTCATGTACTCGGTCGGCTGGCTGGTGGCTTACATCACCGTACTGCTGATCGTGGCAGAGCCGTGCCGCAACGCCGGCAAGTACACCCTGGGTGACATCCTTTCCTTCAGGACCTCGCCCAAACCGGTACGCGCCTTCGCCGCCATCTCCACCGTCGCCGTCTCCACCTTCTACCTGACCGCCCAGATGGTCGGGGCTGGCAAGCTGATGGCCCTTCTGGTCGGCATCCCCTACAAGACATCCATCATCGGCGTCGGTATCCTTATGGTGTTCTACGTCGTCTTCGGCGGCATGGTAGCCACCACCTGGGTACAGATCATCAAGGCAGGCCTGCTCATGTCGGGCGCCTTCCTGCTGTCGGTCCTGGTCATGGCCAAAGCGGGCTTCAACCCGATCGGCTTCTTCAGCACCATCGTCAACAGCCCGGACATCCAGGACCACGTTTCCAAGCTGGTACTGAAAGACGGCGTCATCATGAGCGGCATCGACGCCGGTCAGCGCTTCCTTGAGCCCGGCCTGTTCATGAAGAACCCGCTGGACCAGATTTCCCTCGGCATGGCCTTGGTCCTTGGTACCGCCGGCATGCCCCACATCCTGATGCGCTTCTTCACGGTTCCCACCGCACAGGCTGCTCGCAAGAGCGTCATCGTCGCCATGTTCATCATCGGCGGTTTCTATGTCCTTACCACCCTGCTCGGCTTCGGCGCCGCAATCAACCTGACCCCCCAGGGCATCATTTCTGTCGACCCGGGCGGCAATATGGCCACCCTGATGCTGGCCCAGGAGATGGGCGCGCAAATTGCCCCGATCTTCGGCGACCTGTTCCTGGCCTTCCTGTGCGCCGTTGCCTTCGCAACCATCCTGGCCGTCGTCTCCGGCCTGGTGCTGGCAGCTTCCGCGGCAATCGCCCATGACATCTATGTTAACGTGATCAAGGACGGCCATGCCGACCAGCACGAGCAGGTCATGGCAGCCCGCATCACCTCCTTCGTGGTAGGCGCCTGCGGCATCGTCATCGGTATCGCGGCAGAGAAGCAGAACGTCGCCCACCTGGTAGCCCTCGCCTTCGCAGTCGCGGCATCGGGCAACCTGCCGGTCGTCGTCTTCTCACTGTTCTGGCGCAAGTTCAACACCGGCGGCGTCATCTCCGGCCTGCTGGTCGGCACCATCGCCTCCATCGGCCTGGTTATGGTTTCCCCCAACATGACCTACCCGAAGATTGAAGCAGCCAAGGCCCACAAGGTCGTGGTCGCCATGGAGAAGAAACAGGCAGCTCTGGCTCCGGGCGCAGTCCTCGGCGAGAAGGACCTGAAGGCTCTCACCAAGGGCAGAGTGGACGAGAAGCAGGACGGCACCTCCATCATGGGTCTGGACAAGCCGCTCTTCTCGCTGAAAAACCCGGGCATCGTCTCCATCCCGCTCGGCTTCATGGCCGCCATCCTCGGCTGCCTGGCCTTCCCGAACCGGCGCTCCGAAGAGATGTTCGACGAGGTCTACGTCCGCCAGAATACCGGTTTGGGCATGGCCAAGGCCGTCGAACACTAGCCAACAGCAGCTCAATTTGCTATATCTTTGGGGAAGGGAAACCTTCCCCATTTTTTTTATTGGAGCAGCCATGCCCCAGCAGAATTACCCACCGGAAGCCAGCGACGCGGAACTCCTCCAGGAGCTGATGGGGCAGGTGCACGCCTTCCTGCCGCTTTTGGAAAGGGATGAGATCAGGAAACTCCTGGAGGGTCTGGAAAGAAGCGCGCAGGAAGAGCTGAACCAGATCCGCAGCTTTGCCTCCCGGGAGGAGGCCCTGCTGGCGGCGATCCCCCGGAACAGCGATTACGGCGACCTGCTTCGCCTGCACGAGGAGCTGAACGCCCTCGAGATGGAGCGGTTCCTGCGCTTCTACTCGGTCCCGGCACTGCACGAGAACTGCACCTCGTACCGCGACGCCCTGGCGGGCCGGGCACTGGAACTGGTGCTCGACGAGATGCCCCGCCCCCCGGCCCTCCCCTTCGCCCTGATCAGCATGGGGAGCGACGGCCGCGAGGAGCAGACCCTCATCACCGACCAGGACTACCTGGTCGTCTACGGCGACGGCGGCGGCGAAGAGGCCGACAACTATTTCAAGGAATACGGACAACTTCTCGTGGAGCGCCTCTCCGAGATCGGCTTCAAGAAGTGCACCGGCGGCATCATGCCCTCCAACGACAACTGGCGCGGCTCCCTCTCCCAATGGCAGCGCCGCCTCCTCTCCATCGTGCGCTACGAGTGCGAGGACTACGGCAAGAACCTGATGGACCTGATCGTCCTCTCCGACGCCCGCTTCGTCGCGGGAGACCGTCCCCTCGCCGAGGAACTGGTCGACCAGATCCGCTCCCTCGAGCAGGACTATTTCCTGGCGCTCTGGGGCATGGCGAAGGCGGCGACCGAGATGCGGCTGGCCCTCGGCTTCCTGAAGAGGTTCTGGACCGAGGGGAGCGGCGAGCACAAGGGTGAGTTCAACCTGAAGCTGCTCGCCTGGGCTCCGCTCGTCATGAACGTCCGGATCCTCGCCATCAACCAGGCCGTCCCGGCCACCGCCACCGTGAAGCGTATCGAGCTCCTGCAAAAGGAGCGAAGCCTCTCCCCCAACACGGCGCGCGGACTGATCGAGGCGTACCGTATCCTCACCAAGCACCGCATCCTGCTTCAGATCAAGGTCATCAAAGGGATCCAGGACGACGCCTATTACCTGAACCCGTACTCGCTGGAAAAGGAGGAACGGGAAAGTATCAGGCACGCCATGCTGCTCATAGAGGAGCTGCAGAAGATCATCCACACCAACTTCTCCATCGTGTGATGCTGAAAGGCGGCCCGCGGGTTTTTCACCTTCTCCCGCGCCGGCGCCTGTGTTATGCTCCTCTCACCAAAGGCACCCCCATCGGAGGACACCATGAGCCACCAGGACAAGCGCTACCAGGTCAACCTGTTCCGCCCCAAGAAGGGGCACATGCGGGATGAGGTACTGATCATCTTCGCCATCCTGTTCGGCTGGGCGCTTTGCACCTTCGGCTTCCAGGTTCTTCTCGCAGTCTGCCAGGGAAGCGGCGCCGGAGACCTTCTGACCGGCCTCACCGTGTTCAACCTGCCGCTGCATTTCTGGTTCACCGGGCAGTTCCTGCCGCTTTGGTTCATCATCCTGTGCGTCATCTTCAACCTCTACATCGACCGGATCACCGAATATCACAGCCGCAGGAGAGACCGAAGCTATGAGTGAATCCTTCTGGTCCATCTTCGTCGTCATCTGCGTGCTGGTATCCTTCATCCTGGTGGGACTGCGGCAAAAGTCGCGCGCAAGCGTCGAGTACGGCTTCGGCGGGCGCTATACCGGGAGGATCGGCGGGGGAGCGGCCATCGCCAGCAACTGGATGAGCGCCGCCAGCCTGATGGGGCTCGCAGGTCTCATCTACCTCAACGGCTACCAGGCCCTCGCCTACGTGATCGGCTGGACCGGCGGCTACGTGCTGCTCCTGGTCCTTTTGGCGAGCCAGATCCGCCGCTTCGGCAAGTTCACGGCGCCCGACTTCGTGGGCGAGCGCTACGGCTCCCCGGCGGCACGGCTGCTAGCCGCCATCATCTCCATCGGGATCTCCGTCATCTACTGCGTCGCCCAGTTCAAGGGGATCGGCATGATCTTCTCCTTCATGTTCGGCATCGACTACGGCCGCGGTGTCCTTTACGGCGGTCTCGCGGTGGTCTCCTACCTGGTCATCTCCGGCATGCTCGGGGTGCCGCGCAACCAGCAGATGCTCTACTTCGTCATCAGTGTTTCCTTCATCGTGCCGCTCATGTGGCTGGCCCATCGTCTGGGCTACTTCTGGCTCCTGCCGCAGTTCGGTTACGGTGTGGCGATAAGCGACCTGGCGCGCCAGTTCCACATCGATTTCGCGGCCCCCTTCGCCCACGGCTCCCTGTTCCAGTGGTGCGCGCTCTGCTTCACCCTGATGGTCGGCACGGCGGGACTGCCCCACGTGCTGTCGCGCTTCTACACGGTCCCCAACCTGCGGGACGCGCGCTGGAGCGTGGTCTGGGGGCTTTTTTTCATCGCCCTCATCTACTGGTCGGCCCCGGCCTACGCGGTGTTCGGCCGGCTGATCGAGGCCCAGCAGGGGCACATCCTCGCCCCGGCCGCCGCGCGCAGCGTGGCTGATCTCACCGTACTGAGGACCGCGGCTTCTGCCGGGCTCCCGGGTTGGCTGGTCGGCGTGCTGGCGGCCGGAGCGCTCAGCGCCGCCTTCTTCACCGTCGCGGGGCTGCTGATGACGGGGGCCGCCTCCATCTCATACGACATCTACTACAGCATATTCCAGCCCCGGGCCAGCGAGTCCGCCAGGATGAAGGTGGCCAAGGGGGGAACCCTGGTGCTGGCGGCGATCGTGCTGCTGCTGGCGCTTAACACCTCCGGGCTGATCGCGGAAATCACCGCTATCGCCTTCGCCCTGGCTGGTAACACCATATTCCCGCTGTTCCTGCTCGGCATCTGGTGGGAGCGCGCCAACGGCGACGGAGCCATGGCCGGCATGCTGGTCGGCATCGTCTGCACCTTCGCCGAGCCGCTCTTCGGGGGGATAGTGCCCCAGGTCGCCGTCCTTTTCCCGCTCACCTCCTCGGCGCTGTGCGGAGCCCCCCTGGTGATCCTCGTCATGATAGCGGTCTCGCTCGCCACCCCGGCGCCGCCCGAAGAGATGAGACGCTTTCTGGAACAAGAGGTGCACGGTCACTTGGATTAGGCAGGTTAAGGTTAACCTTAACCTTAACCTTAACCTGTCTCTTTCTGTTTCTTGGAGCCGTACATGCCGATGCTGTTGGGAACCAAGGAAAATGACATCCTGCAGTGGCGCGCCAGCGCGGAACTGGTCGCGACGCTGAAGGGCAAGCTGGCCCGGAAATGGGAGCAAAGCCCCGCGGGCGAGGCGCAGTCGTTCCTGGAAAATTTCATCGGCGCCCTCCGGGATGAGCTGGGCTACGAGGCACAGCTCGCAAGAGAGCTTTCGGCGCTCGACGAGGGGATCGAAGCGGCGGGCTCCCCGGGAGAAACTCTGCCGCTGCAGGCTCGCTACCTGGAGGTTGTCTCCGCACATTTCAGCCGCCGCAAGTCGGTGCTCGCGCTTTGCGACGTCTGCAACCAGCTGCATGACAGAGTCCTCGCCAAGGCCATTGCCTTCGCCGGGGAGCGGATGCTGCAGCTGGGACAGGGGAGAGCGCCGGTTTACGCCCTGCTCGTTTCCGGGGACCGGGGCCGGGGGGAGCAGACCCTGCGCAGCAAAAACCGTTATTTCCTGCTGCTTGAGGAGGAGGGCCCCCGTTACCTGCTGTTCAAACGCCAGCTCGCGGCCGCCCTGCAGGATGTCGGTCTGCAGGGCGAGGAGCAGGCGCTCTGGCACGGCACGCTCAGGGAGTGGCGCGACTTTCTGGGCGGGACCCTGTCCCCGGTTGAAAACGGTGCGCGGGAGAACGACCTGGCTCCCCTGCTCCCCTTTGCTGCCCCGCTGAAGCCGGGACCGCAGGAAATGCCCGGCTTGGGATGGCATCTGGAGACGCTGGCGGACCTCTGCTTTATCACAGGGAAGGCGCCCCTCGCCTCTGAGGCGCTCGACGCGGCCGCCCAGGCCATGCAGGGTCAGCGCAACCGCGACCCTTTCTTCCAGCTTGCGCGCCGGGTGATCGGCCTGCCGGTCGCACTGGGACGCTTCGGAAGGTGGCGGCTGCAGCGTAGCGGCCAGCACCGGGGGGAGCTGAACCTGGAAGAGTTCGCGCTCGGCCCCCTGGTCATGACGCTCCGCATACTCGCCCTGCACGCCGGCATCCCGGCCGCCGGGACCGTCGGCCGGGTACAGCGGCTTCTGGATAAGGGGTCCCTCGACGTGGAACTGGCGGAGAGGCTCCTGAAGGCGTTCCAGTGCTTCTTGCAGCTAAAGGTCCTGAGCGAGATACGCAACGAGGAGGAGGGCTCTTTCTGCAATCCGGAAGAGTTCGACGCGGAGGAGGACGCTCGTTTCAGGAGCTCCCTGGATGCGGTGCTGAGTCTGCAAAAGATCACCTACCAGAGACTGGTCGGACAGGGATAGGGCTCCATGCGCATTTCTATCTCAGCAGGGACGCTGTTCATCTTCCCGCTCGAAAAGGTCTTTGCCATGGCGGCGGAGGTCGGGTTTGACGGGGTCGAACTCGTCATCAACGAGGAATTCCAGAAGGTGAACTCGCGCCGGCTGATTAAACAGCTCGCCGAGACGCTCCCGATCCTCTCCATCCACGCCCCCTTCATGCCGCTGGACGGCTGGGGCGGCCCGAGCGATTCGCTGAAGCGATGCGTGGAGATCGCGGCGGACTGCGGCATCGGCCTGGTCAACTTCCACCCGCCGTCCTGGCTCGGCTTCGAGATCGGCTACTGGCGCTGGCTGTACCGCATCAACGATTTTCAAAAGGAGATCGGCGGAGACCGGGTGAGTGTCACTTTGGAGAACATGCCCTGGACGGGAAAGTACCGGATCAACGGCTACATCCTCTCCGAGACACAGAAGATGATCGAGTTCCTCGCGGAGCGGAACCTTTACCTCACCTTCGACTGTACCCACATGGGGTCGGGGCGGGCCAACTTCATCAACGATTTCTACCTCTTCTACAACAGCGGGCGGATCAGGAACATACACTTCTCCGATTACGGGCACGGCCGCCAGCACCTTTTGCCCGGCCACGGCATACTGCCGCTCACCCGATTCCTGAACCACCTGAGAAACACCGCCTACAACGAGACGCTCACCCTGGAACTCTCCCCCTACGAGTTCCCCAAGGGTGAGGGAATCATCATCGAGAGCCTGAAGGAGATCCTCTTGTATCTCAGGCGGGAGACCGCCAAGGCTACCCCCTGACCACGTAGACCGAGCATTTGGCGTCCTTCACCACCTTGTGGGAGACGCTCCCCAACAGCTTTCGCTTCAGGAATCCCTTCCCGGTGCTGCCGATCACGATGACGTCGATCTCCTCCTTCTCGGCGAAGCGGATCAGTTCCTCGGCCGGGTCCCCGTACACGACCGCCGTCTCCAGCAGCACATTCTCCTCGCCGGCGATCTTCTCGATGACGTAGAAGATGCGCTCCTTGAGCTCGCCCCATTCGGCCTTTTCGGTGATGGGCCGGGCCGGGACGAAATCGGTGAAGGTGTTGCGCGGGGCGTTCGGGAGCACCAAAAGGCCGTAGACCTTGCTCTTGAACCGACTCGGGGTCCCCGCAGCCATCCGGACCGCCTCCTCCGCGGCCTTGTCGGAGAGAGGAGAGCCGTCGATGGCCACCAGGATTTTCTTGCGCAGGTTCAGCATCCGCTTCCTCCAAGGGTGTTGAGTTGCCGGGGGCCGCCTCTGCTCCCCTTGTGAATCGCCGTTTCCGGTTCATGCGAACCCGGCAGCTACCGCTCCGCATAAAGACCGTCCTACGCCGGCAGGTGCACTGCCGCCGCCGCACGACCGAGCTGCGACTGGTGTGAGCGCTTCATGAGGCGGCGACTGCCGAGAGTTGCTGCACAACTATATAACATTACATCACATTTTCAAACAGCTATTTTAAGATGGGGGGGTGGGTGAGACAGGCAGCGGCGGATTCGGAAGGTTTCTGGGAAAATGTTATCATTTAGGCACGTTGCACCCTGCGTTGTCTGGTTCCGGGCCAAAACCCACTACTGAAGGAGACAAGCGATGATCGTCGGCATTCTGAAGGAAATAAAGACCGAGGAGAACAGGGTATCCATGACCCCTGCGGGGGTGGAGGTGATGCAGGGGAAGGGACACACCGTGCTGGTCGAATCGCTGGCCGGGGTCGGAAGCGGCTTCAGCAACGAGGAGTACCAGAGCGCGGGGGCCGAGATCGTCGCAACGCCCGCCGAGATCTACGCCCGCGCCCAGATGGTGATGCACGTCAAGGAGCCCCAGCCCTCCGAGTACGGCATGATACGCGAGGGGCAGATCGTCTTCACCTACTTCCATTTTGCCGCCTCCGAGGACCTCACCCGCGCCATTCTCAAGACCGGTGCCGTCGCCATCGCCTACGAGACCATCACGGACGCGGAAAACACCCTGCCGCTCTTGACGCCGATGAGCGAGGTGGCCGGCAGGATGGCGGCCCAGCAGGCGGCCAAATACTCCGAGCGGGCCCAGGGTGGGCGCGGCATACTGCTGGGTGGGGTTCCCGGCGTGGCGCCCGCCACGGTGCTGGTGCTGGGTGGAGGAGTGGTCGGGACCCACGCGGCCCAGATGGCGTGTGGCCTGGGGGCGAAGGTCTACCTGCTCGAAACGAACCTGCCGCGCCTGCGCCACCTGGCCGAGGTGATGCCGAAAAACTGCTTCCCGATGATGTCCTCCCCGGCAGCGATCCGCAACCTGGTGAAGGAGGCGGACGTGGTGATTGGCGCGGTGCTGGTGCACGGTGCCAGGGCGCCCAAACTGGTCAGCCGCGAGATGCTGAAGGGGATGAAAAAGGGAACCGTACTGGTGGACGTGGCTATCGACCAGGGAGGCTGCTTCGAGACCTCGCACCCTACCACCCACACGGCGCCGACCTTCGAGGTGGAGGGGATTCTGCACTACTGCGTCGCCAACATGCCGGGTGCGGTGCCGCTCACCTCGACGGTAGCGCTTACCAACGCCACCCTCCCCTACGCGGTCGCCATCGCAGCCGAGGACTGGCGCGAGGTGATCCGCAAGCAACCGGGCATCAGGGCCGGCGTCAACATCGCCTGCGGCAAGGTGACCTACCAGGGCGTCGCCGCGGCGTTCGGCCTCGAGTACACGCCGGTCGACCATTTCCTCATCTCGATTCCCTGAACCCATTTACCGCAGGCGCAAATAAAATCCTCGCCCTCCGGGAGGCCCTATCCCTGCTCAGTCCGGTTTAGCACCTCAAGCATCTCCTGATGCAGGGCGCCGTTGGTGGCGAGGATGCGGTGATCGTAGACCGAGTAAGGGAGGCCGGCATGGTTCGTCAGCTTCCCTCCCGCCTCGGCGACCAGCAGCGAGCCGGCGGCGACGTCCCAGGGTTTCAGCTTGCACTCCCAGTAACCGTCCAGCCTCCCTGCGGCGACATAGGCGAGATCGAGCGCCGCCGCCCCGGCCCTGCGCACCCCCCGGCACGACAGCTGGAAATTGACGAAATGGTCGAAATTGTTCTCGTTATCTCGAGTCCTGTCGTAAGGAAATCCGGTGGCGAGCAGAGAGTGCCGCAACGGCTGCCTCGTGGAGACACTGATCTTCTTGCCGTTCAGGAAGGCTCCGCCCCCCTTCACCGCAGTGAAGAGCTCGTCCATCATCGGGTGGTAGATAACGCCGAGCAGCACCTGGTCGTCATGCTCCAGGGCGATGGAGACGCAAAACCAGGGGAAGCCGTGGGCGAAGTTGGTGGTACCATCCAGCGGATCAATGATCCATTTGTAGGGCAAATTACCGTTTTGGTAGCTATTTTCCTCGGCAAGGAAGCTGTGATCCGGGAAGGTACCCTTAAGACTGGCCACGATCAGTTCCTCACAGCTGCGGTCCACTTCGGTGACCAGATCGATGTCCCCCTTGAAGGAAATGTCGAGTTCACTCCAAAGCCGCTTCTTCTGCAGGGCACCGGCCAATTTCGCGGCAGCGACCGCCTGTTCCAGAAATCCCGGAGCGGCTTCTTCAGTAGGCATCAGACACCCCGTCACTTCCCCGGTCGGCACAGAAAGCGGGTTGGAGTAGTTCACGCATATGCTCAAGCAGGGTGAAATGCATCTCGTCCTCTGCCGCGATCTTAAGGTAAAGCTCCTTTTCCCACTTGTGTTCCGCATCCCGGGCCAGTTGACCGCAGAGCCGGACACTAGCCGCCTCAAAATCCATGGCACAACCGTAGGTCGCCAGGTCGCCGTTGAACTTCGCCAGAGCGGCATCCTGCACGGAAAGATGACGCAGTATGTATCTGGCAGAGTCAAGCGTGGTGGAATGGGCAAGTTCCACCCTGGCGCCGCTTTGCAGTGCGCGCAGTGCGTCGTCGTGCCTCACCTCGTCTTCCGAAAGCATGGTAAAGAATCGGCTCAGCTCGGGAATTTCAGTCTCGGCGCTACAGCGTTCATAATACCCCCTCGCATCGCCTTCCTTGCGGAGCACCACGTTCCTCGATTCCATAAGCCCCTCCGAATGTATTGTTTTGCGGCTGAGATACAGTACCAGAAAATTGGGCAATTTCAAAAGAAACGGCCTTTTTTTGTGGCAGGGAGGTTAAACGCGGCTGAAAAGGTCTTTAAAAATTGCTGAAAAAGAAATAACAATCACGTAGAGGCGCATTGCAGGCGTCTCTTGGCCCTTGCCGGCCATTTCCATTGATTTCCAGCATCGGGAACCAAAAGGCAGAAGACGCATGCAATGCGTCTCTACAGACAGTGGAAAAGCTCAGTGTCGCCCTCATCAGACAAAAAAGTGGGGGATTCTGAAATCCCCCCACTTTCGTTCCGCTTAATGCTCGTGTTGCCGGAGCTTAGTTGTAAGCACTCTCCGAATGCTGGGTCTGGTCGAGGCCCATGATCTCGTCTTCCTTCTCCACCCTTAGGCCGATGGTTTTTTCGATGACGAAGGCGATGACCAAGGTGACGACGACGGCGTAGGCGGCGGCCGCGCCGACGGCTATCAGCTGGATGACGAACTGCTTGCCGTTGCCCGAGGTGAGTCCAGTGGCGCCGACCGTGGCGAAAACGCCGGTCAGAAGCGCTCCCGTTGTCCCGCCGATGCCATGCACGCCAAAGGCATCGAGTGAGTCGTCGTACTTGAGCCTGGCTTTCATCATGACGCCGAGGTAGCACACCAGTCCGCCGGCGATCCCCATCAGAATAGCTGCACCCGGCTGCACGAAACCGGCGGCGGGGGTGATCACGACGAGTCCTGCAACCACACCGGAACCGAAACCAAGTGCCGAGGGCTTGCCGGCGTGGATCCACTCAGCGATCATCCAGGTGAGTCCGGCTGCGGCCGGCGCGATGGTGGTGGTGGCAAATGCCAGCCCGGCCAGGCCGCCTGCCGCATCGGAGCAATTGGCGCCGACGATAGCCGAGCCTGCGTTGAAGCCGAACCAGCCGAACCAGAGCAGGCCCACGCCCAGAAGCGTCAGGGGGAGGCTATGGGGAGCCATGCGCTCGGTCGGAAACCCGTGACGCTTGCCCAGGAAGAAAAGGACGACCAGTGCCGAGATACCGGAAGAGAGGTGAACGACGGTTCCACCGGCGAAGTCGAGGGCACCCATCTTGAAGAGCCAGCCGTCGCTCATCCAGACCCAGTGGGCCAGCGGGTCGTAGACCAAGGTGGTCCAGAGCAGGACAAAGACGCAGTAAGCGGAAAACTTGATCCTTTCGGCCAGTGCTCCCGAGATGAGGGCGACGGTGATCATGGCAAACATGCCCTGGAACATGGCGAAGACGTATTCCGGAATGGCGCCCGGCTCTGTGGTCACGTTCTGGAACAGGGCGTAAATTGGGGTACCGTCCTTGAAGCTGATCAGGCCGTTCAAAAGCGTCTTGCTGAAATTGCCGACCAGTCCGTGACCCAGGTCAGGTCCGAAGGCAAGGGTGTAGCCGATCACCGCCCACTGCACCCCGACGATCCCCATGGCAACAAAGGAATGCATCATGGTGGAGAGCACGTTTTTCTGACGCACCATGCCACCGTAAAAGAGGGCCAGGCCAGGGATCATGAAAAGAACCAGTGCAGCAGAGATCAGCATCCAGGCGGTATCGCCGGTGTTGAGGACCGGATCGACGTTCTTGGGCGCCGCAGGAGCAGCGGCTTTGGGCGCCGCAGGAGCAGCGGCTTTGGGCGCCGCGGCGCTTGCGGCAGGCGCGGCGGCTGCGGGTGGGCCTGCTGTTTCAGGTGCTGCGATAACGGGTGCGGTTGCTGCGGCAGGTGCGGCCTTGTCTTCGGCGTGCAGTGTCATCGGGGCCAGAATCAGGCAAGCTGCAAGCATGAGCTTGGCAAAGGGAACCGTGACATTACTTGCGACGGCAGAGACAACGCCAGTCATCAGAGCTTCTTCGTTAGTTTTATTGAGGATACCTCTTCGTATCATAACAGTCTCCGTTGATAGATTGGATTTTTTTCACACTAACGCAGTTGCTATCAAATAGCTTCGTCGCCCTTCTCTCCAGTCCTAATCCTGACCGCATCTTCCAGCGGCAGTACGAAGATCTTGCCGTCCCCGATCCTGCCAGTTTTCGCGGTCTCCTCGATGGCTGCCACGACCTTGGCGACCAGTTCGTCCGCGACGGCGATCTCGAGCTTCACCTTCGGGATGAAATCTACCACGTACTCCGCGCCGCGATAGAGTTCCGTGTGGCCCTTCTGGCGGCCGAAGCCTTTGACCTCGCTGACCGTAATCCCCTCGATGCCGATCTCGTTCAAGGCATCCTTCACTTCGTCCAGTTTGAAAGGTTTGATGATAGCTTCTATAAGCTTCATTGCTTACCCCCTTTTGTTTGGTGTGTTCCTATCACTCTCGTGTCTATTCCTATCACTGTTTGTTTCCAGCTACGGACAGTTACTCTGCACCCGGCGTGCCATGTGCAGATTTATCGTCTTTACAACCAGTTGACGAATGGACAGGTGACCTGCCGGAAAATTCTGCACATTTTCAAAGCACCCCGGAACTTTAAGCAGGCAGTGCCTGCGCTCGCTCTCGCTCCTCCTCTTTTGCAGGCACGGGAAAGCTCCCTGTCCCGTGCAGTTGTGCTTCGCCGAATAAACCGCCTGTGACAGCCAAGAAAACAGTCGTTCCCCCTCCCCGGAAATTGAATAAAAAAAGGCGCCATTCCACCGCGAGGTGTAAAGGCGCCATTGCCTGTTCGAACTGAAAGCCCGGGGGGGCACGACAATGTGCCCGACCGTTGCTTGTAGCTCTAGCACAGGACGTGCCATCTGAAGGCAACAAGGTAACAGCACGAAGGAGCGTGTTTTTAATCGCTGGGCGGGGGGGGTGGTGCCAGGGGCGAGTAACTAAAAGCAGCAGGTCTGATTATTCATTAAGCAGCCACAGCGCGGGTTATTTGCGGCGGGTGAGCAGCAGTTCGGGGATCTCCTCGGGCGGAACGGGTCGGCTGAACAGGTAGCCCTGGTAAACATCGCAGCCGTGCTTCTTCAGAAAGTCGAGCTGCGCCTCGGTCTCCACACCCTCGGCGATCACCTGCAGTTTTAGGGTATGTGCCATCTCTATGGTGGCGAGGGTGATGGCCGCGTCGTCCGGATCGTCCGTGATATCCTTGATGAAGGTACGGTCTATCTTCAGAACGTCCAGCGGAAAGCGTTTCAGGTAGGAGAGCGAGGAGAACCCGGTACCGAAGTCGTCGATAGCGAGTCTCACCCCCATTGCCTTCAGGGACTTGAGGGTCTTCACGGTCTTCTCCGTGTGGGCCATCAGCACCCCTTCGGTCAGCTCCAGCTCCAGGAGGCCCGGGTCCAGGCCGCTTTCCGCGAGTATCCCGGTCACGGTCTCCAGGAGGTCGCTCTTCGCGAAGTGCTGCCCGGAGATGTTGAGCGCCAGCGTGATGGGAGCCAGCCCCGCATCCAGCCAGCACTTGTGCTGGCGGCAGGCGTTCCTCATCACCCACCGGTCTATCATGACCACCAGCCCGATCTCCTCGGCAAGCGGCAGGAAGCGCGCCGGCTCCACCAGGCCGAAATCCCTGCTGTTCCAGCGCACCAGAGCCTCGACCCCTACCACCTCCCCGGTCCGGCTCGACACCTGGGGCTGGTAATAGATGGCGAATTCCTCCTCCTTGATCGCCTTGTGCAGCTGGCTTTCCAGGATGATGCGCTCCAGCGCCTTGGCGTTCATCGACTCGTCGTAGATCTGGTAGCCGTTTCGCCCCTGTTCCTTGGCCTGGTACATGGCGCCGTCCGCGTTCCTGATCAGGTCGTTGGCGGTGCAGGCGTCGAAGGGGTAGAGGCTGATGCCGATGCTGGTCGAGACGAACACCTCCTGCCCCTCGAGGACATAGGGAAATGAGACTGCCTCCAGGATGCGCCGCGCCACCTTGGCCACGTCCTGGAAGTGGTCGATGTCGGAGAGCATGATGGTGAACTCGTCCCCGCCCAGGCGCGACACCAGGGAGGGGGGGCCGTCCTCTTCCGCCCGGGCCAGGCAGTCGCTCCTGCGCACGCAGCGCAGCAGCCGGTCCGCCACGTCCTGTAGGAGCCGGTCCCCCACGCCGTGGCCCAGGGTGTCGTTCACCAGCTTGAACCGGTCCAGGTCGAGGAAGAGGACCGCGAGCATCCGGTCGTTGCGGTTGGCAAAGACGAGCGCCTGCTCCAGTTGCTGCAGGAAAAAGCGGCGGTTCGGCAGTCCGGTCAGCGCGTCGTAGTAGGCGAGCAGCCTGATCTGCTCCTCGGCGTGCTTGCGCTCCGTGATGTCCTGGATGGTGCCGGTGAGGCAGACCGGTAGCCCCGCCTCGTCCAGGACCGTCACCAGCTCCGCGTGCAGGGTGCGTTCCACGGAATCCTCCAGCAGGATCCGGTAATCGAAGCTCAGGGGGGAACGCCGGGCCACCGCATCGTCGATGGAGCTTTGCACGAAGGAGCGGTCCAGCTGGTGCACCGAGTCGAGGATCGGATTGCCCCCCTTCTCCCCGTCGGTGCAGCAGATGTTGTAGACCTCCTCCGAACAGTGGATCTCGCCTGTGCCGAGGTCCCACTCCCAGCTCCCGATATGGGCAAGGCTCTGGGCATGGGCCAGCCCCTCCCTGCTCTCCCTGAGCTGCTCCAGGGCGCCGCTGGCCCGCAGCATGTAGCTCACCCGGTAGCGCAGGATGTGCCAGTTGATCGGCTTGGTGATGAAGTCCGTGGCACCCGCCTCGTAGGCACAGTTGATGGACTCCAGGTCGTCAAGCCCCGTCATCATCAGGACCGGCGTATCGCGCCCGGAACAGGTGCGGCGGATCGCGCTGCAGACGGAGAAACCGTCGATCCCCGGCATCACCACATCCAGGAGCACGATATCCGGGCCGCGCTCCTCAAAGGCCTGCAGTGCCTCTTCACCCGAACACGCGTCCCAGACGCAGAACCCCGAATGCTCCAGGGTCTCCCGGGCCAGCAGACGCACGGCGCGGTCATCGTCGACGACCATGACCAGCGGTGTCCCCCTCTTCGTTTTTCTGGTCAGCATAGCGCTTCTCCCTGCAGGGCCTCCCGGACCATCCGGTACTCCTCCTCCACCTGCACAAGCAGCGGCAGGGCGCCCTCCGTGGTGCCTCCGCGCCCAAGGGTCTCCAGTTCCAGGCAGACTCCGGCAAGCCTCAGGGCTCCCAGGTTGGCACTGCTCGACTTGAAGCTGTGGGCCGCCGCCTTCAACTTATCGGCGTCGCCGCCCGATTCCGCTTCGCGCAAGGTCTGCAACAGGGTCGGCGTGCTGGAGAGGTAAAGCTCTACGACCTTGCGCAGCACCTCCATGCCGCGGTTCCCCGGCAGCATCCGGATCATCTCGAGCGCGCCGGCCATCTTGTCCCGGGAGATCGCGCCGGTGCGGTCGAAGGCAGCTCCCGCCTTGGCGCGGGGCGCTTCACCCGCACTTTGCAGGTGCCGGCTGATGATCCTGGAGATCTCCTCCCGGGTAAACGGCTTGGAGAGATAGTCGTCCGCGCCCGAGGCGAGGCAGGCCTCGCGGTCCCCCTTCATCGCGTACGCCGTCAGGGCGATGATGGGAAGGCGGGAACCCGGGACCGGGGGTGGAGGATTGGGGACCAGGAAAAGGGAGCTCCGATCACCGCGGCCGGTTCCCCGAGCCCCGCCGGCCGGCTCCAGATTCCGGCCCTGCTTCTCCCATTGTCTGATTCTCCTGGTCGCCTCCAGCCCGTCCATTTCGGGCATCTGGCAGTCCATGAAGACCAGGTCATAGGTGGCTCGCTGCACCTGCGCGATGGCGACCAGACCGTTGTCGGCGATGTCGACGATGCAGCCGAGGCTCTCCAGCATCCCCTTGCCGACCTCCTGGTTCACCAGGTTGTCCTCGACAAGGAGCACGCGGGGGGCGCGCCGAAGAGGGCTGGCCCCCGCGCGCTCATCCTCGCCGGAAGCCTCTTCCATGCCGAGCGCGCGGACCAGGGCCCTGTAGAGCCCGTGCTGACGCAGCGGTTTTCTCAGGCAGATCTCCACCCCCGCCTCACGGGCACGCAGGTACTGCTGGGCGGTGTCCTCCTCGGCCAGGAGCACGAGCCGCACCGAGCGACCCGACGGGATCGACCTGATGGTCGCGGCCAGCTCGACGCCGTCCGTGCCGCCCAGCAGGTGATCGAGAATGGCCAGGTCAAAGGGGGCCGCCACCAGCCGGCACAGGGTCCCGGCGGCGTCCTCGGCGCACTCCGCGTCGATCCCCCACCCGGTCAACTGGCGCATCATGGTCTTTCTGGTCGTAGCGTCGTTCGAGGCGACCAGTACCCTTTTACCGCGCAGCGCCACGCAGCACCTCCCGGGCCAGTCCCACTCGCGCGCGCTGGATGACTCAAGGCGCGCGGTGAAGCTGAAGGTGGAGCCTGCGCCGGGCTCGCTGGAGAGGCTCAGTTCCCCCCCCATCAGCTCCGACAACTGCCTGGCAATGGCGAGGCCCAGGCCGGTCCCCCCGTACCTGCGGGTCATGGACTCGTCCGCCTGGGCAAACTGCTGGAAGATGCGGACCTGCTGCTCCGGCGTGATCCCGATCCCCGTGTCGGAGATGCTGATGCGGGTCAGGTTCGGATCGGGCCCCAGGGCGACCGCCAGGTGGACGCTCCCCTGCGGGGTGAATTTCACGGCATTGGCGAGCAGATTGACCATCACCTGACGCAGACGCCCGGGGTCCCCCATGAAGGAGCTCGGCACATCTTCACCGATCTCGAAGTCGAGCTCCAGCCCCTTTTTCCCGGCGTCTTCCGAGAGTATTTCCACCGTCTCGGCCACCAGTTCATGAAGGTCAAAGGGTATCACCTCCAACTCCATCCTCCCGGCCTCGATCTTCGAGAAGTCGAGGATGTTGTTGATGATGGAGAGCAGCGCCTCGCCCGAGCGTCGCACCGTCTCCACGAAGCGCGACTGCTCCTTGCTCAGGTCGGTGCTCTGCAGGAGTTCGGTCATGCCGAGCACCCCGTACATCGGCGTGCGTATCTCGTGGCTCATCTGCGCCAGGAAATCCGACTTGGCCCGGTTGGCGGCCTGCGCCGTCTGCATGGCACGGCCTGCCCCCTCCAGGCTTTCGGCGAGTCGCCGGTTCACGCTGGAGAGCTCCTCGGTACGCTCAGCCACCTCAAGCTTCAGCTCCTCGCTGTGCAGCGCCAGCCTTTCGTCCCGTATCGCGATTTCGGCCAGCATGCCGTTGAAGCAATCGAAGAGAAGTCCCAGTTCGTCATCGCTCCAGCTCTTGACCCGGACCTGGTAGTCCTGTCTCCGGGAAACGATCTCCATTTTTTCGGTCAGGTGGCGGATCGGCTCCGAGATGAGCCGCTTGATGCGACAGCAGAGGAGCCGGACCAGTACGGTCGACCCGAGAGCAGCGCCGAGGATGAGACACAGGGAAAAGGCGAACAGCGAGGGCAAGTCGGCATCCTCCGAGACGAGCAGGATCGCCCCGACCGGCTGGGCGCCGCTGACGATCGGGCGCGACAGTTGCAGCCGCTGGCCGGGAAGCCCGCTCAGCACGCGGGAGCCCCAGCCTGACGCGGGCTCCTGCGCCACTCTTTGGTACTGGGCCAGAACCATCCGCCCCGCTGTTACCACCTGGGCGAGGGCGATCCGGCGCGACCCGGAGAGACCGGAAAGAGCCTCCGCTGCCGCCCTGCGGTCGCCGGAGCGCACTGCCGTGGCGAGCTCCCTGCCGAGCAGATCTCCCAGGACGGCCAGCTCCTCGCTCCGCTGGTCCTGGGACCTCACCACGGCGAACGAGATGAAGCTGAGCGAGAGGGCGACAATCAGCAGGGAGTTGCTGACAAGAAGCAGCGCCGAAAGCTTCCCCTTGATGGAGCTCTTTGCGAACCGACGACCCGTCACAGCACCCCCTTTGCCGCTCTTTACGACGCGATTCTGAGAAGCCGCCCCCTCTTCAGCAGGAAGGAGGCAGGCCCTGGATTGCGACCATTAACACTTTACAATAATTCAACCGGAATTCAAGGGCGGGCGGGAAGCTGCTGCAAGGGTGATGAAATTTGCCAGGATGGCATGGGAAGCTGCTTTGAATGCGGCTTGAGCCGACGGGAGAGCGGGAATAAAGTCGCGGTGGGGCGGGGATAATCGGCTCCAGCACGCGGGCGATGCTGCGGTCCACCTCGTGGTGGAACTGCACCCCGTAGCAATTTTCGCCCTTCTACTTGATGGTGATCTGGCCCGCCTCACCGAAACTGAGGCCCGAGTCGGGGAAGTCGGCAGCCGAGAGCCTTTGCATCAGGCGCCCTGCGCGCAGCCTGCGGTCCGGGCGCGGGGCGCTGTGGGGCTCCTGAATGAAGGAGTGGACCGCCCCCTTGAGGAAGGAGCCGTCCGGCGCGAGTTCCGCCGTCAGGATCGGGGCATAGCCGCTTTCCCCGACGACACTCACCCCGCCGAAGGTGGCGAAGTTTCCGAGGCTGTAGGCGATCAGCCGGCCATGGTAAAGCTCCAGGGCACGGGGCACATGGGGGCCGTGCCCGACCACGAGAGCCGCGCCTCGGTCGATGGCGTCGTGGGCAAAGCGGACCAGGTCGCCGCGCGCCTCGTTCAGGTAGCGCTCCATGCCGCGGACCACGTGCAGGGCGTCCCGCCCCTCGGCGCCCGCGTGTATGGAGAGGATCAGGATATCATAGCGCCCGGAGGCTTGCTCGATCTCGTCCAGCGCCTGTGCCGGGTGTACGATGGAGCGCGGCGGCGCCCCGAAGGAGAGCGAGAGCACCCCCACCCTGACTCCGCGCACCAGGAACTCGGCAATCTCGCCCCCTTTGCTGGAGAAGGCGACACCGGCCTTGCCCAGCGCCTTTTTGGTCGAGGCGAGGCCGTGACGGCCGAAATCCAGGGCGTGGTTATTGGCGAGCGAGACCATGGAAATACCGGCCTGTTTCAGGTTCGCAGCATAGGAGGGTGGGGTTCTGAAAAGGTAGCTCCTCCCTTCCACCGCGATCTTGGCCGGCTCGCCCCCCTCAAGGAGCGTCCCCTCGAGGTTGGCCATGGCGATGTCGGCGGCCTTGAAAAAGGGAGCCGCCCGGGCCAGGAGATTTTTGCCCCCGTTTCTCGGCAGTTTCGGGGCTGGGTAATCGTTCCCCAGCATCACGTCGCCCACCGCCGCCACGGTGATCCCCCCCGCCGCGGCAGGCTGCGCCGGGAGTAGCAGCAGGGAGAGGGCGGCCGCGGCAAGGCCGGTTCGTGCGGTGTCAAGTAGCTTGCGGATCAGGAGGTACACATATTTATCCTAGCGGCATCGATGGCAGAATTTACCAGCGTTTTACCAAGGAGGGAATCGAAGCCAAAAGCTTAAGACTGTGGATTTAACCGAGCTTTGGATCAAAGGCTTAAACCACAGAGGGTCACGGAGGATCACAGAGGAAATCTAAGCCAAAAAGCTTACGACTCTTGGTCTTAGGCCTATACTCGTCTTTGTTTTTCCTCGTATTTACCTCTGTGACCCTCTTAAGTAACTTACACTAAGTGGCTGTTATTGCGTCGGTTATTGTTTGAGCTTTGATTAATGTAAAGCCAAGTTCTTGGGCTCGCTTTTTCAGGTTTTGTATCACACGGGACTTATAACGCTGCTCATAATAATCTTGTCCAACATCAGTGTATTCGGTCCCGTATTTCAACATGCTGTATACCAGCCGGGCCGTAGTAGAGTCGATGCCATCGATCTTGGTAAGGTCGACGCCGGTCACACGGAATAGCTCATTTTTTAGATTGAACTCAGGCGCCTTGTTTTGAGCCCTGGATGACTTGCCAGCCTTATTCGCCGGCGGTTGCAGGTTGTCCGATGTATTTGAGTCAAAACTGGCCAAAAGAGTTTCTATTTCACAATCACAGGCAGCGATTTGAGCCTGATAGAACTCGAACGTCTGAACGGCCTGTTTCAAGCTGAAGAGGTGCTCGGGACGATAATTGCCTTGCAAGGACTTGGCAATGGTCTCGACGCTGTTCTTGCAGCGATTGTCCCTCATGCCGGCCAGCACCTGAGTATCCCGCTCGCCGTCTAGTATCGCCTTGATAATACGCATACCGGTAACTCCGGTTATGTCGCTTACTACGTTGTGCAGAAGAAGATTCATCTGAGTCAGAGCTTTCTGCATATGCTGAATTTGGGCAGATGAATAGCGCACTTGGTTCATTCGGTGGCGAATGTAGGCTCGTAGCTCACAAATCTGCTCCGGCGGTCTGAACGCACCCTCCAGAAGGCCATAGGTGTGTAACTGCTGGATCCACTGGCAGTCCAACACATCGGTCTTTCTGCCAGGGACGTTTTTCACATGACGTGCGTTCACAAGCTTCACGTCTAGATCACGTGATTCCAGAACCTCGAACACTGGAATCCAGTAGGTGCCGGTTGATTCCATAGCGACCGTTGTGACACCACAGGAAATAAGCCAGTCAGCCAAGCAGTACAGGTCGGCAGTGAAACACTCAAATTCTCGAACAGGATTGTCATCAGCACCCTCTGGTACAGCGACGTAATGGCTCCTTGAACCAATGTCGATCCCGGCTGCATTGAGGTTCAAGCGTTGAAGGTGCTTTGGTAACTGCATTTTCCTTTTATCCGTCAGCTTTGATTTTACCACGGTCCGCCCTCCCTGCGAAAAATAGGGGATGTCGAATTTGGCTCTCTCTTAAACGGGATAGCAAATGCTTCACCAATGATATAGCCGCTCATCCCCCGGACCACGCTCTGTGACGGGCACAAGGCACCATTGGCGTTCCGGCCTCAATCTTTCGACTGCCGCCGAAAGGATAACGAAAAACGGAGGCCAAAATCAAGTTACTTATTGATACGGGGCCGCCACGGCGGCGTGGGACGCTCTGTGGTGATGCCTTTGATTCAAATGTCTCAGGACTAAAAGAATCACCGAGGGCGGTGCAGGAGGCTTACGCCTTGCGCAGCAGCCCCTCGGCCACGACCTCGGCGACGTCCCTCACCCTTACCGCGCCGGCACCCCGGTCCTTCAGGCCGTCCTCGATCATGGTCATGCAGTAGGGGCAGGCGACGCATACCGTGTCTGGGGAACCCTGCAGCGCCTCGTCCACGCGCGCGTGATTCACCCGGTCCCCGATGAACTCCTCCATCCACATGCGCCCTCCCCCGGCACCGCAGCAAAAGGAATTCTCCCGGTTGCGCCCGATCTCCTGGGGAGCCGCCCCGGTGGCGGCCTCGATCAAGCCGCGCGGCGCGTCGAAGATGCCGTTATGCCGGCCGAGGTAGCAGGGGTCGTGGTAGGAGATCTTGCCGAGCCCTTCGGCCCCGCCGTTCATCTGGATCCGTCCCTGCTGCAAAAGCTCCGCAATCAGCTCGGTGTGGTGCTGCACCTCGAGCTCCAGGCCGTACTGGCGGTAATCGTTCTTCAGGGTGGTGAGGCAGTGCGGGCAGAGCGTGATCACCTTGGTCACCCCGCGCTCGCGAAACTGGGCGACGTTTTCCTGTGCCATCCGGTCGAAGAGGAACTCGTTACCGAGCCTTCTGAGGCTGTCGCCGCAGCACTTCTCGTCCTTGCCGAGGATCCCCCAGGAGACGCCGGCCGCGTCCAGCACGGTGGCGAGCGCCACGGTGACATGCTTGGCCCGGCTGTCGAAGGAGCCGGCGCACCCGACGTACAGCAGGTACTCGGTCTCTCCCGCGACAAAGGGGCGCACATCCATGGTGGAAACCCATTTGCTCCGCTCGCCCGGGGCGATACCCCAGGGGTTCGAGCGCTGCTCCATGTTCTCGAACAGGTTCAAAAGCTCCTCGGGGAAGCGCGCCTCGGTCTCCACCAGGTGCCTTCTCATCTTGATGATCTTCGGCATCTGCTCGATCAGCACCGGGCACGCCTCCATGCAGGCGCCGCAGGTGGTGCAGGCCCAGATGGCATCCTCGGTGTTGGTCCCCTCCCCTTCCGGCCCGATCAGCGGCAGGGTCCCCTTCCTGCCGTCCCTCAGGGCCGGGCCGTTCTGAAGCAGGTTCACCTTGATGGCATGCACGATCTGACGCGGGTTGAGCGGTTTGCCGGTAACCGCCGCCGGGCATACGTTCTGGCAGCGACCGCACTCGGTGCAGCTGAAGCTGTCGAACAGGTCCTTCCAGGAGAAGCGTTCCACGCTCCCCACGCCGAACTGCTCCCCCTTGGCGAAGTGCTCCCGCGGCTGGGTGTTCGGCCTCTCCAGGTTCGCCAGGTAGCAGTTGGGTATGGCGGTGAGGATATGCATGTGCTTGCTGTGCGGAAGATAGCAGATGAAGGCAAGCAGCACCGCCGCGTGCAGCCACCAGAAAAAGAGCACCAGCGGCCCGAGAAGGGAGCCGAAGGGCGCCAAAAGAGTCGCGACGAGGCTCGATACCGGCATCGCAGACGCGGCGGGATTCACCCCCTGGGCGATGAGCGCACCGTGCATCCCGAGGTAGGCAACCATCAGGAGCGCTATGAAAGTAAGGATCAGGAACCCCTCGGGGCTCTTCCCCTTCACGTAAATGCTGTCAAGGTAGGCGGGCCTGAAGAAGAGCCGCCGGGCAAAGGAGAAGGAAACCGCCACCAGCGTCATGAGCGAAACCAGATCGAAGGCGAGCAGCAGCCCATGGTGCACTCCCTCGGGAAGGAGGTCGAGGCTCGCGGACGGGAAGACCCCGTTGGCAAGGAACTCGCCATTGGCCAAGGTGAGTATCATGAAGGACCAGAAGATGACGAAGTGGTTGAGGCCAAACGGCTTTTTGAGGACACGCAGCTGCCCGAAGGCGTAGACCAGCATCTCCTGCAGGCGGCGGACCGGTTGGTCGAGCCTTTGCTCCGGCTGTCCCAGCAGGACCAGGGAGAAGCGCCGGTACATGCTATAGCAGAAAAAGGCCAGCGAGGCCACCAGGAGCGGGGCGAAAAAAGCGGGGTGCGGCATCATGGGAAACCTCTTTAGGGACAACGGCGTTGAGTCGTTAAGTCGTTAAGTCGTTAAGTCGTCGAGTCGTTGAGGCGTTAAGCCGTTCAGAATCAGACTCGGCAATCAGCCGGTGCAGACCCGGACCGGGAAGCCTTCAGCGCCTTCAGCTTCCGGGTCAGCGCCGGTATGATCTTGAACAGGTCGCCGACGATCCCGTAGCTCGCCACCTGGAAGATCGGGGCGTCCGCGTCGCGGTTGATGGCGATCACCACGTCGGAGTCCTGCATCCCGACCAGGTGCTGGATGGCGCCGGAGATGCCGCAGGCGATATAGACCTTGGGGCGGACCGTCTTGCCGGTCTGCCCCACCTGCCGGTCGGGGGGCATCCAGCCCGCATCGACCGCACTCCTGGAGGCTCCGACCACGCCGCCGAGCACCTCGGCCAGTTCCTGCAGCATGGAGAAGTTCTCCTTCCCCATCATCCCCCTGCCGCCGGAGACGATGAAATCGGCCCCCGCGATGTCGACGTCCGCCCCGCTGCCACCGTCCATGAGGATCTTGAGCACCTTGACCTTGATCTCCTCCTCGGTCAGCGGCACCGGCTCCCTCACGGTCTCACCGGAGGCCGTCGGGTCGAAGGGAGGCATCGCCATCACGTGCGGCCGGACCGTCGACATCTGGGGACGAAACTTGTCGCAGACGATGGTCGCCATGATGTTCCCGCCGAAGGCCGGCCTGGTCTGCATCAGGTTCCCCTTGTCGTCGATGGAGAGGCCGGTGCAGTCCGCCGTGAGCCCGGTGGCAAGCTTGGTCGCGACCACTCCGGCGAGGTCGCGCCCGAGGCCGGTAGCGCCCATCAGGATCACCTCGGGTCGGTACTTCTCCACCAGGGTGCAGACCCCGCGCTGGTATGCCTCGGTCCGGTAGTGTCGCAGCACCGGTGCATCCATCAGGTAAACCTTCTCGGCGCCGTAGCCGATCGCCTGGCGGCAGAGGTCCTCCACCCCGTCCCCCATGACGACCGCGGCGAGTTCGCAGTTGCGGGAGGCCGCAAGTTCCTTCCCCTTGCCGAGCAGCTCCCAGGAGACCTTGGCAGCCTCACCCTCGGTCTGCTCGATGAAGACCCAGACTCCGCGGTACACGGCAAGCCGCTTCCTAAGCTCCGCCTCCTCGGCATCCTCCTCCGGCACCTCGGTCACAGAAGTAACCGTGGCCGCGAGTTGCTCAAGGATGCGGCGTTCCTCAGGAGTAAAGGACATCTCCAGCGCCTGCACCGGGCAGACCTTCACGCACTTGACGCAGCCGATGCAGCGCGAGGCGTCGATGATCGGCTCGCCCGCGTCGTTCATCTGGACGGCATCGACCGGGCAGACGCTCTGGCAGCGGGCGCCGCAGGCGATGCATTTGCCTTCCAGAAGGGAGGCCGTGCCGCGCGGTTTTTTCGGTGGTTTCACAGCTTCGGTCATGGTTGTTCCTTATTGTTTGCAACCCACCTTCTCATCATTCTTTCACCATCACGACTTAGCTCTTAATTTTCACGACTCAACGACTCAACGACTTTTTCACCATTCACCATTCACCATTCACCATTCACCATTCACCATTCACCATTCACCATTCACCATTCACCATTCACCATTCACCATTCACGCCGTTACAGTGCCAGCATGTCCTTCTCCAGCATCTTCTCGATCAAGAGCTGCGCCGCCCCCTCGGGGTCACGCGCGCCGTCGCCGATCATCTCACCCTGGGAGCGCTCCGGCGAGAAGATCCGGCTCACCCAGGTGGGGGAGCCCTTGAGGCCTATGCCGTTCACGTCGAGTTCGAGGGTCCGGTTGTCCCAGAGCTCGACCTTGGCGTCCGCTGACTCAAGGCGCATGGCCACCGTGGGATAGCGCGGGCGGTTCAGCTCGCGCACCACGGTCAGCAGGACGGGAAGAGGCGCCTCGACCTGCTCGTGCCTCCCCTCCAGCTTCCTCCTGACCCGGATCTTGCGCCCGGCCGGGTCGAGTTCCTCCACCCGGTCCACCAGGGTGAGCTGGGAAAAGTCGAGCCGGGTAGCTATCCCCGGGCCGACCTGGGCGGTGTCGCCGTCGATGGTCTGCTTGCCGCAGATCACCACCCCCACCTCCTCGTCCCGCGCCAGCCTCTCGATGGCCGCGGCCAGCACCTTGCTGGTCGCCAGGGTATCGGCGCCGCCAAAGGCCCGGTCCGACAGCAGGATCGCCCGGTCCACCCCGAGGGCGAGCGCCTTCCTGAGGGTCGCCTCCGCATTGGGCGGCCCCATGGAGATCGCCGCGACGCGAAAGCCGAAGCGGTCCTTGAGCCGCAACCCCTCCTCGATGGCATGGGTGTCGTAAGGGTTCACGATAAAGGGGACCCCCTCACGGATCAGTGTGTTGGTGACCGGATCTATCTGCACCTGCGTCGTGTCGGGAACCTGTTTTACGCATACAACTACCAGCATGACAACCTCTGTTTTGTGTGACAACGATCAAATAGTCCTGCTCTGGTACCGGCGCATGAGATTCGCCGCTACACACTGACACCCTTACAAGCTGAAAGGGTTGACCTAGGTCAAAGAACGGCAATATCGAAAGAGTTTAAGCTGATAACCTAAATAGGCAAGCGCTGGTGCTGTGCCAGTTCGCCCTTGCATTTTGCCGACCGATCTTTTACCATTCGCGGGGTCCGGCCCCAAGCCCCGTGCCCCGCGATTCGGCTGCAGCTTGCAGCTTCGACCGCGCCAATCGAAACGACGGTTGCAATTTCTCGGCCAGAGACTTACTATTACCGAAACGCCCGACCCCTTACGGGTGGAGATACATGTCCGATAGATACATCGAAAAAACCTTCCTCTACCTGCTCGCCCTCTCCGTCATACTACACCTGGCGATCTTCGGGCTGATTGCTGCTCTCCCCCCGGAAAAGCAGAAGAGCGCGCCAGAGCCGACCATGGTTGATCTGACCGAGCTCCCCGAGCCGCCGGCAAAACCGCCTCGATCCGACAAAAGAATCGCCGAGACGCCGCAAAGAGTCACCAGAGAAACCGCCCCGAAGGTGACGCGGAAGATCGACCGGCTCCTGCAGCAGCCGGTACGGGAAAGTCAGGTCCGACCGAGCCGGGCCGAAGTCCGTCCCGAGAACCCTCCCACCCCCAACCGGAAGGAGCAACCGGGCGGCACGCCGCTGGAGACAGGCGGTAAGGCACCGGTTACGCGTGGCGAGGGAATTTTCAAGCCAAAAACCGGAGAGGCCCTCGACCGCTCCAGGCTGTTCCCGAGCGCAGGGAAGATGGCGCACATAGAGGAGAGCTTTCGAAAGAAGTATCTAGAGGCCGAGCAGGGTGACACGCGGCTCATGGATACAAGTGATCCGGATATTGGTAGTTTCACCCACCGGTATGTAATTGCCTTGAGAGACCGACTGAATTCAATCGATCGCTATGAAAGAAAAGGCCTTGGAATAACTGTTTTAAACATAACCATCAAACGAGACGGAACGATAGAAAGTACCAGGATACTTTATTCAAGTGGAAACGTTAAGCTTGATGAACTTGCCATGAAAGCATCGCGCACAGCCAGTTATGTTGGTCCTCTGCCGAGCAGATGGAAACATGATGAGCTTAACCTCATCTGCTCGTTCGTCGTGCAGGAAGGTGGTTTAGTATCCTCTCAATGGGAAAGCTACTAGATCGACCCACCCGCAGCATTTGAGAGCCGCCCCTGTAATCCGTGCTAGCAGCCGAGCTTCAGCCTCAGATAGGCCTCGAAGGCGCCGTTGAACTCATCCCTCTTGAGCGCCATGTCCACGGTCGCCTTCAGAAAGCCGAGCTTGTCCCCGCAGTCGTGGCGCACCCCCTCGAACCGGCAGCCGTAGATGGACTCCTCGCGGGCCAGCGTCTTGATGGCGTCGGTCAGCTGGATCTCACCCCCCTTCCCCGGCTCCTGGTTCTCCAGGATCGGAAAGATCCCGGGGGTGAGGATGTAGCGCCCGATGATGGCGAGGTCGGAAGGGGCCTCCTTTCTGGACGGTTTTTCCACCAGGTCGAGCACCTCGTAGACCCCGCCGGCGATGTGGTTGGCCCGCACGCAGCCGTAGGAGGAGATGTTCTCCATCGGCACCTGTTCGAGGGCGAGCACCGGGGCGCGGTAGCTCTCGTAGACCGCAAGGAGCTGGGCCAGGCAGGGCGTGGGCGCGTCGATGATGTCGTCGCCGAGGAGCACCGCGAACGGCTCGTTCCCGATGAACTCCTTGGCGCACAGGATCGCGTGTCCCAGCCCCAGCGCCTGCTTCTGCCGCACGAAGAAGATGTTCGCCATCTCCGCGATCTCCCGCACCTGGTGCAGTTCGAGATCCTTCCCCTTGTCATAGAGCAGAGACTCCAGCTCGAAGGCGATATCGAAATGGTCCTCGATCGCCCTCTTGCCGCGCCCGGTGACGAACAGGATCTGCTCGATGCCGGAGGCGACCGCCTCCTCGACCACGTACTGCACGAGCGGCTTGTCGATGAGCGGCAGCATCTCTTTAGGCGTCGACTTGGTTGCCGGGAGGAACCTGGTCCCGAGACCCGCTACCGGGAAAACGGCCTTCTTCACCCGCATGGTACCCTCCGATTAGAGCGTACGGCAGGGCGTCATGCCCCGCCGCACGCGGCGTCCAGCTGTGGATTGGGCCGAGCCTATACCCTTCTCTTGGCCGACTCCAGGGTGTTATGCAGCAGCATGGTGATGGTCATCGGTCCCACTCCCCCGGGGACCGGGGTGATGGCCGCGGCGCGCTCGCTTGCAGCGGCAAACTCGACGTCACCTACCAGCTTTTTCTCGCCCACCCGGTTCACGCCGACGTCGATGACCACGGCCCCCTCCTTGATCCAGGCCCCCTTGATCATCTCGGGGACGCCGACCGCGGCGATCACCACGTCGGCCTGCGCCACCTTGGCGGCCAGGTCGCGGGTCTTCGAGTGGCACAGCGTCACCGTGGCGTTTTGCTGCAGGCACATGAGGGCGACCGGCTTGCCGACGATGTTGGAGCGGCCGACCACCACCACTTCCTTGCCGGTGAGATCCACCCCCGACTCCTTCAGGAGCACCATGACGCCGTAGGGGGTGCAGGGCTGGAACAGCGGCTTGCCGATCACCAGGCGGCCGACGTTGTAGGGGTGGAAGCCGTCGGCGTCCTTGTCCGGGGAGATCGCCTCCAGCACACGGTCCGTGTTGATCTGCCTGGGGAGCGGCAGCTGCACCAGGATGCCGTCGATCTTGTCATCCTTGTTCAGCTTGTCGATGAGCGCGAGGAGTTCGGCCTCGCCCGTTTCGGCAGGAAGCTTGTACTCGTCGGAGAAGATGCCGACCTCGGCGCAGGCCTTTTCCTTCATGGATACGTACACCTTGCTGGCGGCGTCCTCCCCGACCAGCACCACGGCGAGCCCGGGAATGACCCCCTTTTCCTTGAGCTTCGCCGCCTCCCTTGAGATATCCCCGCGGATCTTCGCCGCGATCGCCTTGCCGTCAATGATTTTAGCCATTTGTCATGCACTCCTTGTGTCCGGAAAGTCCCGCGCCGGGAGCCGGCAGGGAGAACGCCGCAAAGCGCCCTGTGTCGCCACCTGCATGCCGCCAGGAGGGCGGGGGTTCCGGAGCCAATATTTTAATTGAAGAATAATAAGTAAAGCGGCGGAATTTGTAAAGAGCTTTACCCGTACGGGTAAAAAAAACCCCCGTTTCCGGGGGTAACTGATCGGTTTAGGATGCCGAATGGCACCCGGTGCAGCTTCCGCCCGACGCGCAGGGGGGGGCGGCGGGGGCGTCCTGCTTGGAGCCGCTGTAGCCGTCGCCGTACCATCCCTTCCCCTTGAGGGCGAAGCCGGACTGGGAGATCAGTTTTTCGACCTCGCCGCCGCAGGCGGGACACGCCGAAGCCGGCGCATCGGAAAACTTCTGGCGCAACTCGAAACTGTTATTGCAGCTTTTGCACTGGTACTCGTAAAGTGGCATCGCTTGAACTACCTCCTGTTAGGCTGTAACGCTTTATTAAATGAAGCGGGGAGCATGTTTAATATACGTATCCCCCCCCTTATTTGTCAAGGGGCTAAACCTCGAGGCTGCGCGTCATGGCGAACAGCAGCCGGGAGCGGTAGATGATGCCGACCACCTTCTTGCCGTCCACCACCGGGATCCGCTGGAAACGGTGAGTCAGGAACAGTTCGGCCACGTCGCAGACCATGGCGTCCTGGGTGACCGAAATGGGCTGGTGCTCCATGATGGCGGAAACCGGGAGGTCCTTGATCCTGTCGCACAGGGAGGCGAAGAACCGCTCGTCCGTGCCGCCGCCAGGAGCCCCGTCCAGGAGCGCCGTGATGATGCTCAGGGGAGTGAGGATACCCGCGAGCCCCCCCCGCTCGTTCAGCACGATGAGCCCCGGCGCCGCGTTCATGAAGCTCTCGTCCCCGAAGTTGCGCTTCATCGTCTGGACGGCCTCGGCCACGGAGGTCCTCACGGAAATGGTGGGCACGTCCGTAACCATAATGTCTTTAGCCTTCATGTAGGTCCTCACTCTTCGTTGAATAGTGCAGCGAGCGAATCGCTGTCAACCCCTGCCACCCTTATCGTCTTATGCCTCGATTTGGCGCCCGCCTTGATGGTGACCCGGGATTTGGCGATCCCGAGCGCCTTGGCGATCATCTCCACGCACTGCTTGTTGGCCGCGTCCTCGACCGGAGGCGAGGTGAGCCGCAGCCTCAGCTCCCCGTCCTTGGGTGGGCAGATCTCACAGCGCGAGGCCCTGGGCTGCACGTGGATGCTGAAGACGACCCCTTCCGGCGTCTGCGTGATGCGCAGCGCCCCCTCACTCATCGCTCAGGGCGAGGAGCTTGTAGTAGGTATCGAGCAGCCCCTTGAAGCCCGACTCGAACTGGACCTTCTCGCGCCGCAACTCCTGGACCTGGTTATTGAGCTCGACCAGCTTCTTCTCGGCGTCCGCGACGATGCGCTCCCCCTTGAGTTCCGCCTCCGAGACCACCAGGTGCGCCTCCTTCTGGGCGTTCGCCTTCATCTCCTCGGTGATGCGCTGGGCGGCGAGCAGGGTCTCGCGCAGCTGGGACTCGCGCGCCTCCATCTCGGCGATGGCCGTGGCGTTGCGGTTCAGCCTCTCCTTCAGGTCGCCGTTTTCGCGGATCAGTTCCTCCATCTCGCCTGCGACCGACTGCAGGAAGGCGTCCACGTCCTCGGCATCGAGCCCGCCGAGCATCTTCCCCTTGAACTGCTGCTGCTGGATATCCATGGGCGAGATTTTCATAAAGCCTGCCCCTTCATCTGGCCGCTGAGCATCATGAGGTAGGTGTACGCGGTATCGAAGACGATGATCTGCACCAGGTAGATCAGCAGGAAGACCACGATCGGGGAGAGGTCGATCATGCCCGTATTGGGCATGTAGCGACGCACCCGCTGCAGCACCGGTTCAGTTGCCCTGTGGATGAAATTGACAATCGGGTTGTAGGGGTCGGCGTTCACCCAGGATATGACGACACTTGCCAAGAGGATGTACTTATAGATAGTCAGCAGTCCGCTTGCCAACTCGACTATCTTTGCCAGGGCCAAGAGAATATTGGCGAGCAGAATCATTAATCCCCCTTTAACATTGATTGTGCGCTTCGAAAGCTATACAGAAAATAGCATATTTTGTCAAGGTAGCTCAACAAGGCAAATCCCATACTGAAAGATAGTCATGCTGAGGAGGAGCCGGCAGCCAGATCCTGGCGGCTGCCGGACTCACCGGCGGACAGCAAGCAGATCGGGCCGCCGGAAGAGGTCCGCTTCAAGTTTGACTCGGTTCGATCCCTTCCCAGAACGTATCAGCCACACACCCCGCGAGGTCTCGCAACCATCAGCAGAGGGTGCCGCAAAAGCATTTAACTGGCACCGCGACAACAACCTCGTTACAGCTCTGGCTAATTTGCCATCCCCCAAAAGGGAAATATAGGGAACATTTCCATGCTCGATTTCGGAAGCAAAATGCGCCAGGCCAGGAAGGAAAAGAAGCTTACCCAGGCGCAGCTGGCAGAGATGGCGGGGATTTCCAGGAAGACGCTGAGCCAGATTGAAACGGGGACCGTGGCTGATATCGGCGTCCGCAAGGTTGAGGGGGGGTCGCGGGGGTCATGGGGG
>Ga0209125_1000138_pt1 | contig 125210 bp, 88 predicted proteins | sample BarGraIncub1131A_FD_184503 | JGI IMG/M metagenome (GOLD analysis project Ga0209125, IMG submission 184503) | Arctic peat soil microbial communities from Barrow, Alaska - Barrow Graham LP Incubations 11-31A (SPAdes) (version 2) | ecosystem: Environmental > Terrestrial > Soil > Wetlands > Peat...
TCCATAGCAAAGTTTGTTTTTAATGATGAATCTATTACCATGACTTTTTTAGCATTGGCTATAACTATGGCTGTATGCGACGCACCCTTCTGTATTTCAATCGGTTGCAACGAATCCGTAAACTTATCTTTTGTTATAATCCCACCAACCAAGATTTCTCCTTTCATGGTAGTGGTGGTATCATCATATATTAGTAATGTTCTTGTTTTCCGTACAGGAGAACAAGAACATTACTAATGATAGAAAGAATATAACTTAATAGAAAACTTTTTTAATGAACTAAGTCTTGTCTGTTGGTATTTTGTTTATACAGCATCAGCCGTGCCACCTGTAGTAGGAGACCAGTCTGTTATGTTTACAGCTGAAACTACAAGCGTCTTACCTGACGCAGTGACGGTATAGGTATAGTCTTTCCCTGCATCCCATGAAGTGGCTGTACCGGCAATTGTGCCTGTATAGGTCTGACCATCAATTGTCATGGTAAGAACAATGCTTGTAGGGAACGTGCTCAATGGTGCAACAAGAGCAAAAGCATTCACAGCAGTTCCGTCTATTTCGTTAATAGCAGCGGAACCAGCTAATGTCAAATCCGTTGTTCCGGTCAGAGCAGCAAACGTACCGCTGGAAATAGCCATAGTTCCAGTAGCAGTTAAAAATGTGCTGTCAGGTGTTGAAGAAAGTTTGATTTGGGTAAGAGTGCCCGTACCAGCATAGGTAGCTGTCTTTTGTACAACAAAGGACAACTTTGCCAACGCATGGTGGAAAGTGAGTACAACGCCAGGTTCCGCATTGCTGACATCCGCATCTTCAGTTGCATACATATAATCTGTCTGTTCGGTAGCAGAGAAGCTCTGAGCCGCATAGACTGTTGCAGGTATTGTAGAAGTGGCTACCGGGTTAACCACAGCCACCGATGGGTAAAACCCATAAACATGAACAAGCTCACCAATATTGATTATTGGAAGAAGTGAGTCGATAGTGCCGACACCTGTAGTTGTCGTTGCTTTACCGTTAGAAACTTCGATTGGGCTGTAACCTGCACCAGCCACGTAGACAGCAATATTTTCTGCTGTAAAGTTAGCTACAGCAGAACGTGTTGAAATCTTATCGCTGATATTAACCGCTACATTCAGTGGACTTAAACCAGCACTGTTGTCATTCACTGCTTGTTCAGTACTACAACTAGAGAGCAAGGCTACCAATGCTCCACAAAATAAATACATTTTTTTCATAAGTAATTAATTATTAATCATTGTTGTCCGGTAAAACCGGGTATTAGTTATTTCGTCTCTATTTACAGGGGCTTTCAGCCCTGTTTTTCATGATTTTTCAAAAGAAAGCCCCCTCCCATTATGGGAATAGCAGATTTTGATAAGTGTGAGATGTTAAAAAATGCAAACTATTTTTTCGGTTTGCAAAGTTAAATCAATCACAGCGGATTAATGTCAGTAATTACCTGAATATGTATTCAGAAAAACTGTTTTATCATATAGGCATTATATTCCTATATATTCAAAAAGACTGAGTAAAGACCCTTTAATATGAAAGCTAATTCACAAAGATCAGTTGTTCGAAGTGATTGTGAGCGTTATGGAGACAGCAGTGATTATTAATATAAAGTTAGATATCCTAAGCTTTATATTCTTTTGAATCTCACTATCATGTTTTAAAAATGTTCTTCGATATCGTTGATTGTCTGTTAGATGCGATTAATTTACGTGTGTGATGATTTGGATTAGGAGATTTACGATTAATAAATACGTAAGGCAATGGACCAAAATAAAATGTGTTTTCGCATCTTTATTTATACTATTGATCAACTATTTGGTTATTCATGTCAAGTAAACGGCGCAAATACATGAGAACCTTTGATAATGTTATTAGAATGGCTGCGATAAGTGCCATTATTCGGATATTATCGCAAATAAAATATTGAGATGGTATATCCAGTCTTGCAAGCTTTTAAGATAGGGGAATGTAAAATTGAGTATTTGCTTTGCAATTTTGCTGATTTACAGTGTCTGTTTTGGATAGAAAGGAATGATTTTTTTCAGTTCCTATTATATTAAAATTCGGGTCTGATACCAATCTTGTTTATTCTTACCAATCTGCCTCTTTAATCATTAACCTCCATCCAGTAGAATTCTCCAGTCAAATCGGTATTTCGTTTTTCAGGTGCTAAGGTGTTTACGGGGTCTTGGCAGAAATACAATGTCAAGCCGCAAGCTGTTTTCAGAAAAATCTCCACACGTTGGTAGTATTTTTTTGAAAAACCTTGTATTTCCTAACCCCTACATCAGGAAAGCCCCTGAAACGAAAATGACCGACCCGACCGAAAGACGCATAAAAAAAATGTCGGATAAACGAGAGGCTGAAAATTATTGAAACGTAACTCCCTCACCTCTTGAATCCGCGTAAAATTAAATGAAAGGAGACAGGCAATGAAAACAACAGATCATTTCAAAAGAACCATCCAAGCCTATTTGGAACAACGGGCAGTAGTAGACGAACTTTTTGCCGTGACTTACGATAAAGCGGACAAGAGCACAGGAGATTGTATTACATATATTCTAAATCAAGTGCAACGAAGTGGTTGTAACGGCTTTACTGATGGTGAAGTGTATTCAATGGCAGTGCATTATTACGATGAGGACAACATCGAGGTTGGAAAGCCGATGGATTGTCGGGTGGTGGTGAATCACGTGGTAAAACTTACCGAAGAAGCACGGCAGGAGGCCATCAAGCGTGTGCAGAAAGTAGCCTATGCCAAACTGACACAGCCGAAGAAAAAGACAAGTTCCAGCCCTGGGAGTGGAAACGAAAATAAAATGACCTTATTATTCTAACCTATCATGAAACCAAGAACAAAGTATTACCATAAATCGGAGCGACAAATCAACGTCCATCAATACCCCGTTGGACAGCCTGATACCACCCAGCAAATTTCAGGACTCACACAAGGCATGTTTGTCGGAGCGGTGGCGGATATTTTACCGAGCATATTGAACAGAAAATATTTCACTGTGAGATTGTCGTGGATTCCGAAAAAGTGAAACGAGAAGAAAGTAACTATCGAAGAATCCCAGTTATTACTGACTTTACGGACGAAGATGGGAAGGATTGTATGACCGATAAAATTCAAGGAAATTACAACTGTATCAAACAGGAAGTCAGACAAATCGTTGTGGATGAACTCTCTCGTATCAAAAATGATCCAACTTTGGCACATCTGCTCCAACTGAAAGAGTTAGCGTAATCTATTTTGTCCGAAATTATTGCTTTTTCCCGGACAAAATAGAGTAAATTATAATGTGCCCCGAATATAGATATCTGAGGGTGCGAAATTGCGTCGCTTTCGGCGCCGCGATCCTCGGTGGGGGTCCGGCAAAAGAAGATTTTTCTGAAAAGCCCCTTCGGGTCTTACGCTTAAAAACAAAAAAGGCCGCAATCAAACAAGTTTGATGCGGGCCTTTTTTTGTTTTTGAGCTACGAGCTAAAGCTCGTTTTCAGAAAAATCTTCTTTTGCGGAGAAAGCGGGATTCGAACCCGCGGTACCCTTTAGAGGTACACACGCTTTCCAGGCGTGCCTCATCAACCACTCGAGCATCTCTCCAATTTGGGTTGGTTGGCATCCCAATTGCGGGTGCAAATGTAAGAAAAAATTGGGATTCTCAAAGCAAAAGGGGCTGAGAATGTGAAAAAGGATGGGGAATTATTCAGTGAGGAGGCGCTTGGCGTTCAAAACGGTTTGCGATTCAATCTGTTGTGCTGGGAGGGCGTAAATTTCTGAGAGTTTTTGGATGATTAGGGAGACATATTGGGACTCGTTGCGTTTGCCGCGGTGGGGCATGGGGGCAAGGTAGGGGGAGTCGGTTTCGGTGACGATGTGTGTCAGGGGTATTTGGTTCAGGAAAGTGGCAACAGGGGATTTTTTGAAGGTGATGACGCCGTTGATGCCTAGTAGGAATCCTTCGTTGGTCAGTTCAATGGCTTGTTCCAGGTTGCCGGCAAAGCAGTGGAAGATGCCTTTGAGGCCTTTGGGGTAGTAATTGCGGATAATGGGCATGATGGTGTCGAAGGCGTCACGGACGTGGATTAGGACGGGTTGTTTGCGTTCGAGGGCCCAGTCGAGCTGATAGGTGAGGGCTTCGATTTGTTCATTCAGGAAGGTTTTGTCCCAATAGAGGTCGAGGCCAATTTCACCGATGCCGGCGTAGGAGCCATTGTCTACAATTTGTCTGATTTTAGCCAGGTCGTCGCGAAAATTTACAGTGACGTCTTCGGGGTGAAGGCCTCCAAAGAAGCGAAAAAAGTTTGGATCGAGGGTTCTGAGTTTTTCCATTTGGGACAGGCTCAAAAGGTCGGTGCCTGGTATCCAGATTTCTTCCATGCCGGAATCTTTTGCCCTTTGAACCACTTCATTCAGGTCTGTATCAAATTCGGGAAGGTATAGATGAGCGTGGGTGTCAATCATTCTTGATTTCGTTCTTTCTGTAATAATATTGCAGACCATATTTCTGACAAAACAACCGCCTTGTCTCTTCCGGGTAGGTTTTGTAAAAATCTTCTACCTGATTCCAGATGTCCAGAATGATTTCGTCTGCTTTTGTACGAAGACCGGCCAGTAGTTCCAAAGATCGGTTGGTGTTTTTTTGAAATATTTTCTGGGTAATGTTTGCATCCCTGAAAATATCGTAATGGACCATCACTTTTGCTATGGCTGGATTGTAGATGGGTGCTCCGCCATTCTTGATGCGTTCCTGCTCGCCTTTGATGATGCGGTCTCCCCATAGAAGCAGAGAACCTTCGGTGCTGAGGTCGGGAACGGAAAAGTTGGAAGGGTCAAGTCCATATAAACGTTTCATCTCTTTTTTGATTTCATTTCGGATGACACTGAAATTCAAGACTTGAATGAAATGGGAGATATAGAGTCTGATGTTCTTAACTTGCATTTGATATTTTTTGCCGGCTTTGACTTGACTTTCCAGAGAAACCAGGTAATCATAATGTGTTCCTTCAAAAATTGGCAAAAAATGTTCCGCTTCGTTTTTGGTCTTTATGGAAAAGGCCATATTGGGAACGTTGGTTATTTTGCAGAGCTCTAATGCTGTATGCATGGCACGAATTCTTGCCTGATCGGTGTTTGGGAGTCTTCTGTAGGGCATGGGGCAAGTTTTTGGTATGTTATTTCTTTCTGTCCATCAATTCATTGGCAAGTTTTGCCAACGGCTCTTTTCGGATATCCGGAACAACAATCTTATTTAGGTATTCGAAAGCTAATTTCTGATGTTTTTCAATTTCCTGAATACATATTTTTTTGATTCCTAGTTGATTGAAAATTTCAGTGACAGCCTTTATTTTTTCTTCATGTACAAAATGGGTCCTTTCCAGCCAGGATTGCAGTTTGTCTAAGGTTGCTTCGTCTGCTTTTTCCAGAGCGTGAATCAACAAGAATGTTTTTTTGTTGCATAGGATATCACCTCCTATTTTTTTGCCAAAGGTGAGTGGATCACCGTAAACGTCCAGCAGATCGTCCTTCAATTGGAAGGCAAGACCTGTTTCCAGACCGAATTGGTAGAGCAAATCGGCTTCTTCTTTAGAAGCTCCACCCAGGATGGCACCCATTTTTAAGCTGGTAGCAATGAGAACACCTGTTTTAAGACGGATCATTTCCAGATATTCCTCAATGTCCACATGTTCCTGTGTCTCAAAATCCATATCAAATTGTTGTCCTTCGCAGACTTCAATAGCAGTTTGAGTGAATAGGGTCAGGCATTCCTTCAAATGCTTTTCAGGAAGCTGATTCAGAATCTGATAGGACAAGAGTTGCATGGCATCGCCCGATAAGATGGCTACATTTTCGTCCCATCTGATGTGTACACAATCCTTGTTTCGACGCTTCTCGGCTTTATCCATAATGTCATCGTGCAGAAGCGTAAAATTGTGAAATATTTCAAGTGCCAAAGCAGGTTGCACTGCTTTTTCCAAACGATCATCATAGAGTTCACAGGCCATTAGACATAATACAGGTCTGATTCGTTTGCCTCCGATAGAAAGGACATAACGGATTGGATTGTATAATTTGGCAGGTTTTTTGTTAAGATCAACCTGATCGAGGGCTATATTTATGAGTTCTAAAAGCTCTTCCGATGTTCTCATTCTTTACTTTTTGTTTCAAAAGTACAGAATCAGCCTGTATTAAGCAAAAAATTAAGGTTTTAAAATAAACGACCTCATCTATAGTAAACTGTACGCTATTTCAGGCGAAAAACAATTGGTAACAAATATTTTACCCTGATCGGTTTTCCATTGTGTTGTGCCGGTTTCCATTTAGGAAGCGACTTAATGAGTCGAACAGCTTCCGTATTGAGGACTGGGTGTGCCGCTTGCATGATTTCTACATCCGTGACGTTGCCATTGATGTCAATAATAAATGTACAAATGACGGAGCTTTCAATATGTTCTCTTTTAGCTTGTATAGGATAACGGAGATTGCTGTAGATGAAGTCCATTAAGCCAGCTTCACCTCCGGGAAAAGAAGGCATGACATCCATCACCATGTAAAGTCCGTCATCTAATTCTGCTGCCGGCTTATCTTTCGGCTTGTCCTTATCTTCCTCCTTGATTTTGGTATCTTCCTCCATCAGATCTTTGATGTAGTTTTCTTCCATAACGGCATCGTCTACAATGACTGGGACCAATTCTGCTTTGTTGATGACTTTATGTGACTTGGACTCTGATTGCTCATTCTGCGTCTCTTCTTTGACGGCATTGGGGATGTATTGTTTGGATAGCTGTGTAAGTTCGACTTGCGTCAGGCTTTCAGATAGGTAAGAATAATCTTCAATAACATAATTCTCATCGGAATGTTGAAAGAGGTAGAATTCAATTCTATCGATCAGTAGGGGCAGACTAGCCAGAAAAGAAAGTATAGCAATGGCAATAAAAAAGGAGAAAACATGCCTTTTGGACGAAGACAGTCGAATCTGATAGGCACCATATTTTTTATTTTTGCCCTCAAAAACAATATCACACCACTCTTTTGAGTTTGTATTTATATATTTTGCCACGTCGTCAGTTAAAAATGCATGCTATCGTGCAAAAGTACAACTAAATATTTAGCCCGATAGCTTTGGACGAAAACAAAAGTTTCATATTTGTGATTATTTAGAATTAATTAAAGAGCTGGATGTGCCGAGGCTTCAATGAAGCAGAAATATTCAGTATATTTGAATGTTTTTACAAAAACAGAGACAATGCACCGTAAATTATTGATTTGTTTACTTTTAGCGTTAATGACCAGTTCACTGAGTGCCCAAACCGGTGACGATGTTTATCAGTTTTTGACTATTCCTGCCTCAATTTCAGCTGCAGGTGTAGGTGGAAATTCGGTTTCCTCGGCCGAAAAGGACCTAAATCTGACCTTTCACAATCCGGCCATCCTTTCGGTGGATATGAATAATGAATTGGCAGTAGGTTATATGCGTTACATTTCGGATATCAATATTGGGACAGTGGCATATGCCCATAAACTCAACGAAAGGAGTATTTTAATGCTTGGAATCCGTTATGTGGACTACGGTTCCATGTTGTGGACTACTCCCGAGGATGAGATTTTGGGAAATACCTTTGCTCAGGATTTTGCAGTGACTGGCGCATATTCTTTCATGTTGTCTGAAAAATGGAGAGCAGGTGCCAACCTCAGTTTGATCAATTCTTCGCTGGATGTATATCATTCGGTAGCCATTGCCGCTGATTTAGGTTTATATTATAGGGACCCTTTACAAAACTTTTCAGCGGGATTAGTCATTAAAAGTCTTGGTTCACAGATTGTTTCATACGATCAAAACTACGAAAAGATGCCTTTTGACGTGCAACTTGGTGTTTCCAAAAAGTTGGCACACGCGCCTATCCGGTTTACGTTGACAGCTCAGAACCTGGCCGAAATAGATTTGGCTTATCTGAGAGGTGACAGCACGACAAAAGACCCTTTAGTTGATAAGTTCTTCAAACACATTATTGGAGGGGTCGAATTTATACCCTCTGACAATTTCCTTTTAAGTCTTGGCTATAATTACCGTCGTAGCTCTGAACTCAATATCAATCAACGTACGTCTTTCGGCGGTTTTTCTGCCGGTTTTTCTATGAAGGTGAAAAAGATTAGGGTAGGTGCTTCATTTGCCAAATATCACATTTCCGGAAGTACTTTGCAGATGACCCTGAGCACGAACATGTCTAATTTTTGAGTATGAAAAAACTTATTATAGCCGTTGATGGTTTTTCTTCTTGTGGGAAAAGCACCATGGCAAAATCACTGGCCAAGAAACTGGGTTACACCTATATTGATACGGGAGCCATGTATCGTGCCATCAGTCTTTATTGCATGCAGGAAGGCCTTTTTAAGAATGGCTTGCTCGATGAAGAGTTGTTAAAAGCGCAATTGGACACGGTGCATATTACTTTTGTGAATAATGCGCAAGGTGTTCCACAAACCTATCTGAACGGTCAGAATGTGGAAAAAGAAATCCGTAGTCTTAACGTTTCCAATACCGTCAGCCTGATCAGTGCGATCCCCTTTGTACGCGAATCTCTGGTCCGTCTTCAGCGGAAAATGAGTGAAGGTGGCGGTATTGTCATGGATGGCCGGGACATCGGCACGGTGGTCTTTCCCAATGCCGACCTGAAAATATTTGTAACGGCAGATTCCCGTATTCGTGCCCAAAGACGATACGATGAACTGGTTGAAAAAGGACAGCCCGAAGATTTGAGCGCTATCCTTGAAAATATTGAAATGAGGGATTATCTAGATCAGAACCGTGCTGTAAGCCCTTTAAGAAAAGCAGATGATGCTATTCAGTTGGATAACGGTCGTTTGTCTTTAGAAGAACAGGATGTCTGGCTTTTAAAACAAGTAAACCAAAGGGTGTATGGCAATTATTGAAATTGATGCTCGTTCCGGATTTTGTTTGGGTGTGGTGAAAGCCATCAAAAAGGCAGAAAATTTCCTTGGTGAAGAGGAGACTCTTTATAGTTTGGGGGATATTGTCCACAATAACAGAGAAGTAGAACGCCTGGAATCAAAGGGCATGAAAACCATCACCCTGGACGAACTGAAGGGCATGCAAAATGTGAATGTTCTTTTTCGTGCACATGGAGAACCACCTTCCACCTACGAAATGGCCAAAAAACAAGGCATAAAGCTGATTGACGCTACTTGCCCTGTCGTATTGAGTTTGCAGGCCAAAATTAGAAAATTATACGAAAAAAGTAAAGGTACAGAAACTCAGATTGTCATATTTGGGAAAAATGGACATGCAGAAGTTATTGGATTGCTTGGACAGACCGAAAATAAAGCGATAGTGATTGAGAAAATCACCGATGCGAGTCTATTGTTGGACTTTTCTAAACCCATCGTTCTTGTTTCACAGACCACCAAATCGTTGGATGAATTTCAGTCTTTGATCACTTTGATAAAGCAGTCGATGAACGCAGGTGTTTCTTTCAATTACCACGATACCATTTGTCGTCAGGTGGCAAATCGCTTGCCACTGCTTCGTGATTTTGCCCGTCAGCACGATTGTGTCTTATTTGTCAGCGGATCTAAAAGCTCTAACGGGAAAGCTCTTTATCAAGCATGTTTAAACGAAAATCCCAGGACTTTTTTTATAACCGGCCCTGAGGATGTTCAAATAACCATGTTTAAAGAAACGGACAGAATTGGTATTTGCGGAGCAACATCCACCCCTGTCTGGCTGATGGAAAATGTTAAAAAACAAGTGGATAAATTGCTGACTACTTAATAAAAACTGTATATTTGTTCTTTAGTTTTGTAGGTCATTTTTTGTGTACTTTAAGGTTAGTATTATGTCTGAAATTAAAACAATCGGTATTTTAACATCAGGTGGTGACGCTCCTGGTATGAATGCAGCTGTGCGAGCACTTACTCGTACTGCCATTTACAATGGCTTTCGTGTAAAAGCCATTTTCCGTGGTTACAAAGGTTTGATAACCGGCGAAATCATTGAGTTTAAAACTCAAAATGTCAGCAATATTATTCAGCAAGGTGGTACTATCCTCAAGACTGCCCGTTGTGAAGAGTTCCGTACCTATGAGGGCAGAAAGCTTGCGCACGAAACATTGATTCGCGAGGAAATTGATGCTCTGGTTGTAGTTGGAGGTGATGGTACGCTAACCGGTGCCCGTATATTTGCCAATGAATTTGATTATCCCATTGTTGGTGTTCCAGGGACCATTGATAATGATATATATGGAACTGATTCAACCATCGGTTACGATACCGCATTAAATACGATTATTGAGGCTGTCGATAAAATACGTGATACTGCATCGTCGCATGAACGTCTTTTCTTTATTGAGGTCATGGGTAGAGATGCAGGCTTTCTGGCTTTGAACGGTGCCATTGCATCTGGAGCAGAAGCAGCCATTATCCCTGAAATTGCTACAGAAGTTGACCAGTTGGAAGAACTGATCAAGAATGGTTTCCGTAAGTCCAAAAACAGTAGTATTGTTTTGGTTGCTGAAAGTGAAATTACCGGTGGTGCATTGCATTATGCCGATCGTGTTAAGAAGGAATATCCCGGATACGATGTTCGCGTGGTTATCCTGGGGCATATTCAACGTGGAGGTTCTCCATCAGCATACGACCGTATATTGGCCAGTCGCCTGGGTCATGCAGCCATTGAAGCTTTAATGGACGGTCAACGCAATGTCATGGTTGGTATTGAAAATGATCAGGTGGTGGATGTCCCTTTCTCCAAGGCCATCAAAAATGATAAACCCATTGATAAACAGTTACTGAATGTATTGAGAATACTTTCCATATAATTATCCTATAAAAAACGATCCATCTGCTTCTTGTGAAGCAAATGGATCGTTTTTTTATGTCCTGAAGCTTAAAGTTTAAAATATTTATTGAGCAACTCATGCGCCGCCGCAAACGAGCTGATCTCATCATTCAGCACTTGCTTTTCCTTGATGGCCAGTAATTCCTGAATTTGCTCATTCTGATAAAAACGTTTACGCAACTGTTCGTTGATGCTTTCATACATCCAATACTTGGCTTGCGAAGCCCTTTTTATTTCGAAGGAATGGTTGTTTTGGGTAAAGGCAACGTAGTGGTCTATCATCTCCATGATTTCAGGAACACCGCGACCAGTCAGCCCCGAATAGGTCAGGACTTCCGGAACCCATCCCGATTCATGTGCAGGAAAGAGGTGAAGTGCATTTTTAAATTGCGCCTGAGTCAATTTTGATTTTTCTATATTATCACCATCGGCCTTGTTGATGATAATGCCGTCAGCCATTTCCATGATGCCTCGCTTCATGCCCTGCAATTCATCGCCGCCCCCGGTCAGTTGAATGAGCAGGAAGAAATCGACCATAGAATGGACAGCTGTCTCAGATTGACCCACACCTACCGTTTCTACAAAAATAGTATCAAAACCGGCAGCTTCACATAGTACGATAGTTTCCCTGGTCTTTCGTGCAACACCGCCCAAAGTTCCTGCTGAAGGCGAGGGGCGGATAAAAGCATTTTTTTGGACTGCCAATTCTTCCATCCTGGTCTTATCTCCCAGAATACTGCCTTTGGAACGCTCGCTGCTTGGGTCAATGGCCAGAACAGCCAGTTTTCTTCCGGTGCGAATTAGGTGCATACCAAAAGACTCAATGGAGGTACTTTTGCCTGCTCCAGGTACACCGGTTATGCCTACGCGGACTGATTTTCCGGCATGGGGCAAGCATTTTTCTATAATTTCCTGTGCTTTTTGTTGATGGTCAAATCGAGAACTTTCAATGAGTGTGACCGCCTGACTCAACATCACCATATTTCCTTTCAGAATCCCTTCCACGTATTCGGAAGCACTATAATCCTTCTTGCGTATCTTTCTGGTACGGTAGGGGTTTACGATGGGTGGTTGTTCAATTCCTTTGTTGACGGATAAACCCTTGTAATGATCGTCGTTCTCGAGATGTTTCATTTAATTCCGGGAAACTTGGGCAGTTAAGAAAATTTTGTGAGTACTGTTTCTTGGGTCATTGGTGATGAAAGAAACTGCCTTCACAACGTTGCCGTCAAATGAACCTGAATTAAAATCTATTTTCACATTTATGGTCTTTCCTGCCGGAATCGTTTTGCTGTCCATGGTCACTTTAATACCATCATATTCAGGAACAATCTTTCGAATGTATAAGGGCATCTTACCTTTATTGGATAGCTTGATAACTGCGGACTTACGCATTGCACTTGTCATTTTACCGTAATCGATGCGATAATCGGAGAATAAAGCGGACGGAGCATTGTTGCGTTGATCGTCCGTTAAACGGGCAAAATCTTCTGTGATGACCGCGCTGACTTTGATTTTGTTTTCGGGATTGAGCTTCACTTTCGAATTGGTAGTTACATAAAAGGAATCTTCCCGTTTGCCAAAGTCTTTGGTCAAGGTTGGCGTGTATTTGATGGTCAGGACGCCTGTTTCATTCGGTTTAAGGACAGGTTTGGATGAAATGACCTGGATGTGCTTGGGTACCTTAGAAAAGGATAGCGCTAATGGTATATTGTTTGTATTGATCACCTCGATGGTTTCAATGCTGGAGCTTCCGATTTTTGCTTCCAGTATGGATACATTGGTCCTTTTCAGGCGCAAACCCTGGATGTTTTTAGGATATTGATCTTCGACCGTCAAATCCTTTGGGATGACTTCACCCTTGATGATCAAAACGACATTGGGCGTATTCTGATCGTTGCTGTAAATGGTGATGGTCTTGTGAAAAGCGCCAGGTCTTCCAACGGTGTTGTAGGTGACCTTTATTGTGCCTGAACCTCCAGGGGCGATAGGCTCTTTCGGATAAACCGGCGTTGTACATCCGCAGGATGCCACTGCTTTATGAATGGCCAATGCTGTGGCTCCAGTGTTTTTAAAATCAAAATCGAAAGTGGCTGTTTTGTCATTTTCGGATATTTGACCAAAATCGTGAATTTTTGTATCAAAAGTAATGGTTGCTCCATCTTTTGCACTGCAATTCAAACCAATGATCAAAATACTTAGGATCAATACAATTTTTTTCATTTTTTACTTTTTTCTTATATAATTTAAATAGGAAAAAGCAGGGACACCGTCTTTGGCCTCATGGTCTTCGGTGAACGTATTTTCCCATATTTTGTAATCAATTTCAGGGAAGAAGGTGTCTGCCTCAAAATCAGCATGAACCTTGGTTAAATAAAGAGTGTCAACAATGGGGTAGGATTGGCTGTAGATCATGGCCCCACCGATGAAGAAGGCCTTTTCGTCCGTAGCGCAGAGTGCCAGTGCTTCGTCTATGGAATGAGCCGTTTCACAACCCGGAAAGGTTTCGTTGTCTGGACTCAGGACAATGTTCCTACGGTTTGGCAGAGCTCCTTTTGGCAGTGAAAAGAAGGTGTTACGGCCCATGATGACGGTGTGTCCGCTGGTAATGGACTTGAAATGTTTCAAGTCATCCGGCAGGTGACAAAGAAGGCCATTGTCTTTTCCGATGGCATTCTGATTGGCTATAGCAACGATAATTCCTGTTTCCATTTTTCGGTTTTATATAGCGACCGCGCCTTTGATGTGCGGGAGCGGATTATAGTTTTCCAAAGTGAAATCTTCCAATGAAAAACCAAAAATATCTTTTATTTCGGGATTCATGCGCATGGTGGGAAGTGCTCTGGGTTCACGACTCAACTGTTCCCTGACTTGATCCATGTGATTGCTGTATATGTGGGCATCTCCCAAGGTGTGAACAAAATCACCGGCTTTCAGACCTGTGACCTGTGCCATCATTTGGAGCAACAAAGCGTAGGATACAATATTGAAAGGCACACCCAGGAAGATGTCTGCACTTCTTTGATAGAGTTGCAGGCTCAGTTTTCCGTTTGCTACGTAAAATTGGAAGAAAGCATGACAGGGAGGCAGGTTCATGTTGGGCAAATCGGCTACATTCCAGGCACTGACAATGATGCGACGTGAATCCGGATTGTTTTTGATGGTATTCACCGCTTCTGTAATCTGATCGATGCTACCACCTTTGTAATCAGGCCATGAACGCCATTGATAACCATATATGTGACCCAAATCTCCGTTTTCGTCAGCCCATTCGTTCCAAATCTTTACACCATTATCCTGAAGATATCGGACATTGGTATCTCCATTCAGGAACCATAAAAGTTCGTAGATGATGGATTTCAAGTGCAGTTTTTTGGTAGTTAGGCAAGGGAAACCATCTTCCATATTGAAGCGCATCTGATGGCCGAAAATGCTGGTAGTACCTGTGCCGGTACGATCTTCCTTGTGTACGCCTTCGTCCAAAACGCGTTGTAAAAGGTCTAAATATTGTTTCATAAAAAGGTTCTGTTCGTATCACAAACCTACACAAAAAAAATGAGTATTTAAAACAATTTGTAGGTCGTTTTAAGAACTTTAAATTCACATCTGCGGTTTATCTGGTCGGCTGTTTCTTTCTGTGCTGCAGGCAATGATTCAATAAAACCTTCGGTCAAAAAAGTCTCCTCAGGCAGGAATGGATACTTTTCCTCCATGTAACTGTCTACTTTTGCCGGCTGACTTTTTCCATATCCATGGGCTTGAAGCCTGTCTTTTTCTATGCCTTGTTCCTCCAGATAAGCCACCACAGATTGGGCTCTTTTTTCCGAAAGCAGGTTGTTGTAGTCGTCAGCACCGATACGATCCGTATGTGCACCAATCTCAATGACGATGTGTGGATTATCCAGCAACAGTTTGACCAATTCGTCCAATGCAGGGAAAGATTCTGGCATAAGTGCCGATTTGTCAAATTCGAAAAAGATATTCTCGATACGTACAGGGCGGTGCAAAGGTGTCAGTTTGAAATCCATCACATAACTGGTATCCTTTTCTTTGTTCAGGGCGTAAAAACGATTGGAGTAGTTCAGGTATGAACGACAGGTTGCCATCATAGCATAATCCGCATTTTTTTCCACCTTCATGCTGTAGGTTCCATCCTTTTGTGAACGGGTCCTGGTGTTCAGGCCTTTGTCGTTGACAATCCGGATGGTCGCATCTGGGATTGGCTCTCCATACCGGTCAGTCACTAAGCCTTTTACCTCGGTAAAAGGACTAGGGAGTTCAAAAGACCAAATCTTGTCCCAGCCTCTGCTTTCTTTTCGGTTTGAGGAAAAGAAGCCACCATCTTCTTTTTCGAAAAAAGTGATGCCAAAATCATCCCCGTTGGAGTTAATTTGTTCCATCAGGTTTTCAACGAGGTATCCACCTTCTTTTTTCGGTGTAGCTCTAAAGATATCCAGTCCGCCAAAACCGGGAAGACCGTCTGAAGAAAAGTAAAGATCACCATTGTCTCTGAAGTAGGGGAAAACTTCATCACCCGGAGTATTAACATCCGGTCCAAGATTTTCGGGAGGTCCGAAGGTCGTTCCCCCCATTTCGCATCGCCAAATATCCTTTCCTCCGTAACCGGCTTTCATGTCGGAAACAAAATACAGGTATTTCCCGTCAGGGGAAGCAGCAGGGTGTGCAAAAAGGACGGTGGAATCGCGATGGACTTCCATTTTTTCGGGCTTACTCCATTCCACTCCGGAACGAACCGATTTGAAAATTTCTACCTGTGAGCTGGATTTGATAGAGTCTGATTTGGTGATGCAACGTGTAAAGTACAGGGTTTTACCATCTGCAGAGAAAGAGCCGGCACCTTCATCAAATTCGGAATTGATTTCACCTTCTACATATTCGGGTTTTATCCATTTGTCATTGACGTCTTTTTTGGCAACCCAAAAATCATTGTTGGGTTGACCGGTTATCTTGCTGGGTTTTTGTTTGTCCTTGACTCGGGCTGAGGATGTGAAATAAAGGGTGTTTTTTTCACCGGGAACAATCGCCGGAGCAAAATCTCCTTTTCGCGAGTTCAGGTAGGTCGCTTTTTTGACTTCATAATGGGTTGACATTTTCTGCCATTTATCAATCAGATGACAGGCCGACAGGCCGTTTAGTGCCAGAATATCTTCTGGATGATTTGCCAGATAAAGTTCATAGTTGGTGGCGGCTTCCTTGTATTTGGCATTTTTGTGCAAAGCCTGGGCCAGGCGGAGATAGACAGTGTCGTTTGTCGTAGCAAAACGGAGGGTCTTTTTGTATTCGTTTTCGGCCTTGATGGGCTGATTTATCAAACGAAAACATTCTCCCCGAAAGTAGGAAGTATGTGCTTTCAGTTTCTTTTCATCGCTGTGAAGTCTGCGGTAGGCTTTTCCATATTGAGTGGCAGCCGCATAATATTCCCCGTATTCAAAAAGTTTATCTCCCTTTTGGATAGACATTCCCACTGAGCAACTCATAAGCAGCAAAGCAGTAATGAAACAGGCTATAATTTGTCGTACGCGCATGCAAAAATTAAACGGTGAAATCTGTTGTTTATTGTTTTTGGGGGACTAGAAGAGAACTGTCTCCATAGCTCAGGAAACGAAATTGATGGTTCAGGGCAAATTCGTAGACTCTTTTCCATTCTTCTCCCCCTAAAAATGCCGAAACCAGTAATAAAAGGGTGCTGTTTGGCTGATGGAAGTTGGTGAGCATGGCGTTCACAACATGGAACTGGAAGCCCGGGGCAATCAATAATTGGGTAGAAGCGGTGAAAACATCCAGCCCATTTTGATCGAGGTACTTGACCAAAGCCTGGATGGCATCCAGGCTTTCAATCCGAATGTCATGAGGTGAGCATTCGATGGCACTGGTTTGTTTATAGGCATACCATTGGTCGAGCGTCCATTCGTCCGGATGAATTTCCGGGCTTTTGATCAGTTTGTATCCAAACCAGTAAAGGCTTTCCAGGGTGCGGACTGAGGTAGTGCCTACAGCTGTGATGTGTCCCAGATGATGGATGAGCGTCAGTAGAAAATCGCGGTCCACAGAAATAAACTCGCTGTGCATGATATGGTCGGCCATCTCTTTGGTCAGCACAGGTTGGAAAGTTCCGGCTCCTACGTGTAATGTCACTTCTGTGCGCAGTATATTTTTTTGGTCGATGGCTGACAATACTTCCGGGGTGAAATGCAATCCCGCTGTGGGCGCTGCCACAGATCCTTCTATTCTGGAGAAAACGGTCTGATAAGTCACTTCGTCAGAAGCTTCTGTTGCCCTGTTTAAATAGGGTGGAATAGGGAGTTGGCCTGCTGTTTCGAGCAAATCGCCAAAAGTGAGTTTTTCATCTCCGGTTGGATCCATTTCCTGCCAGCTAAAACGAATCCGGTGGGCTTTGTTCTCGGTTTCCAGTTTTTCCGCACTGAGTTGAATGCGTTTACCATTCACCTCCAATATCCGGACGAGCTTTTCCTTTTTCCACTTTTTGAGGTTTCCAACCATGCAAAGCCATTCACAGCTTTCGGTAGATTGGAAGTTCTGGGCATAATCGGCCGGAGTCAGCGGTTCGAGACAAAAGACCTCGATGCGGGCACCCGTTTCTTTGTGAAAAAAAAGTCGGGCATGGATGACCCGGGTATTGTTGTAAACCAACAGACTTTTTTCTTCCATATGATTCGGCAGATCTCTGAACACCGTTTCCGATAATTCGCCTTGCTGATAGAGTAATAGTTTGGAAGAATCCCTGGGTTCAACGGGGAACTTTGCGATTCGTTCGTCTTCAAGTGAATAGGCGTAATCTTCTATGCGGGTATTTTTTATTCTTTCTAAGAGATCTTTCATAAACGGGCTACTTTCTTTTCGGATTTTTAGGAAATCGTCCTTCTTCTACACGTTTGACCTGGTCGAACATTTCCTTGATGGACCAGAAACAGCTGAAACCAAATACGCCAAGAATGGCTGAGACGATGGTATTTTCCAAAAAGATAGAAAGGGTTGTCGTAATGATTCCGCTAATGAGGAAGACAATCCAAAATTTTACACCTAAATAATATTCGGCTTTGATGACGAGTGGGTGAAAAAGTCCGATGATCAGGAAGGTTGCAAGTCCTAGTATGATTCCGCTAAAATAGATGGGCATAAGCGATTTTTAAAATTTGTAGCGAATGCCTAAAGCAGCACCGTATCCAAATCCGTCATGACCTCCGACGTACCAACCTGGGCGGGCATCCAAAGAAAACTGCAATGGAACTTCTGCTAACGTATATTCAATGCCGATTTGTCCGTGAATTCCTAAGCCTAATCCGTCAAACATACGAAGACCAACGCCTGGACCTGCATACCACTTAAATCCTTCACCAAGTTCTTCTAAATCCCATACCCATTGGTAAATGCCTGTCAAGGCAACTCCTGAATAATTAGAATCTCCCCAAAAACCAAGATCAGCTTCAAGTCGGTTAGCCGTACTGAGATCCTTCTGATATGAAAATTCACCACCGTTGGCTGATCCGCCTCCAAGTCTTAGACCAATAGCCTTATCCTGAGCACTTGCGCTAGTTGAAATGGCAAAACAAACAGCTAGAACAGTAAATAATTTTCTCATTTTTTCTCATTTTTAAAGTGATTGAACAAAATTAAATCCGACTAACAATTAAGATATGTATTTGATCCCCAATTATTAACCTGTTTAATTAGTGTGCAAAGGTATAAAAACATCGTTCAAACGCAAAATGGGTTCTTATGTTTTCTATCTTCTGCAAATGTTTTTATAGTCACAGTAGAGGCATTTATCCAGTACTTCTGTTTGTCTAAAATTCAACGTCCTGTCAAACAGTTGGTTCAGCAAGTCGTTTAGTTTTTTTCGGAAAAATTCTTCGTATTCGCCAATATCATCCACGGTCTTTTTCATTTTATAGGCTCCTAGTTGGATGGCTGCACTGTAATCTTCCCTGGCCGCTTTGTGAATGTAAAGGATTTGCGGGGCAATGATCACAGCTGGATTTTTCTTTTTCAGAATGATGGAATATAGAAATAGCTGGAAAATATAGGCAGAATGGTCTGTGCTACTGTCAAATAAGGTTTCTACGGAATCCGGTGTCCTTGGCAATCCGCCGGTTTTATAATCGAGAATTCGAATCTCACCATATTTTTTGTCGATCCGGTCAATGATTCCTCCAATTTGAAGGGTGACACTGCCCGAAGGTGTTTCCGTTTCAAATGCCTCGGAGACCTCCTGCTCGAGCGCCACTATTTCAAAAGGAGCCCTTTCCAGATCTAATTTGAGTAAAGTTTTAAGAAAATTGACAACCAGTTTACGTTTAATGAGTTGCTCTCCATTGTATTCCAAGGGTATTTTTTCATCTTTGATCTGGAAGAAATCCCTTCGGAAATAATGGTCAACAACTTTGTCGATTGTGTAGATACCCTTCAACCAAGGTTCCAGATCCGTTTGGACAATCATCCCGGAAATTTCACGGGATTCGATAGCCTTGTTGATTGTATCATTAGCAATTGCTTCTTCAACAGATTCGGTCGAAAAATCCCTTCCTGCTTTTTTGAGTAGGATGGCGGTGTAAATGTATTGAGCCGAATGGTGAAAGAAATTACCCAAGGTTGCTCCGTCAATTTCTTCCGAAACCTCATCCGCTTCTTTAAGTCCGGCGATGTATCTGAAATAAAAACGTAGGGAGCAATCCAGTAAACTGTTTAATGCGGTCGGAGAAAATCCCTTGGCCGCGTTATTGGTCTGCAGGTCGTATTTTTGCTTGAGTTCCCGGATGATTTCTTCCGTCTTCTGGATTTCAATTGGTCTGGGTGTTGTCAGTTCGATACCGGAATTGAGGTTGAAATAGTCTACATGATGCTTGGATTCCACCAGCAACTGCAGCATGAAGCGGCTCATTTCACCGCGATTTAAACCGTCACTTGATGTGTTGTAAACCAGACTGATATTTTCGGCGCGCTGCAACAACCTGAAGAAATAGTAGGCAAAGATGGAATCCCTGTGTTCGGGTGTGGTCAGTCCAAAGCCCTTTCGCAGGTTGTAGGGAATGAACGATGTCTCTCCGCCGCCTTTGGGTAACATGCCTTCATTGACCGATAGAATCAGCACATTCTTGAAATCCAGGTTTCGTGTTTCAAGCATACCCATAATTTGCATTCCTCGGACAGGTTCCCCTGAAAAAGGGATAGATGCCGTTGATAATATCTTTTGGAGCAGTTTCTGAAACGTGTGGATGTTGACTTCAATGACTTTATTCTGCAACAAATCGTACAACCTGCTTGTCAGCGAAAAACACCTGAAGACCGATTCTGCATTAAGTGGATCGTATTGGTCATCTACTTCTGGTATTTGTACAATGTCCTCTTCGTCCTCCTCCTGGGAGGCTGGATTATTCCGGGCCAGCTGTCTGTAGAGTTCAAGCAGGCATTTGGCTAAATCCATCGGATTTTCTGCCGGTGTGAATATATTTTTAAGGACTTTGTCCTTTTGTAATTCTTCTGCAGAAGGTCTGAAGCTATTTCTGGACCGTAAATATTGTTCCAGATTGATTGCTTCGTCGCTGATTTGACGGATAAGCGGATGTTGCAGGATGGGCAAAACGTATCGGTGGTTAAACCTTCCGACGGAATCCTTGATGTATCCATCTGCATGAAGCACGGTGATCTCATTCACCAAATTGTAGATGGGTGTTTGAATCATCGGGAATCCCATGGTTACATTGAGCTCTTTGATTTCATCGGGAACACTGTGCAGGATGGAGAGGAGCAAACCTTCGTTGCAAAGGACCACGGCTGTTTCTTCCGGTCGGAAGTTGTCGGGCAATTTATGTAGCCATTCAGGCAAAAAACGGGCTTGAGCATTCTCGGTGGATGCAGAAATGAATTGTAGGTTTTTGGTTGAATTTTCAAAATGATCGAAACCGTTTTTGTCCAACTCGTTGGGAAATTTTTCCAGATTCTCCCGCATGAAACGTCCGGCTTCGTGTCTGGGCCTGTTCATGTAAAAGGCGTCATAATCCCAGTAAAAGAGGGCTTTTCCTGCCTTCTGAAGCAACGAAAAGAGTGCAATCTCACAACCGTTCAAAACATTAAACCCTACAAAGGCGTATTTCTCATAACCAAAACCGGAAGGACCTTCCGATTTGAGTTTTTCAATGACTCTGCGGTAAAGCATTCCTTCGTAAGCCAGTCCTTTTTCTTCCAGAAGGGTCTGAAAGCCTTGATAAACTTCATACAGGATATTCCAGTTCTCGATAAAACGTTGCTTCAGTTCTGTTTTTCTGTCCGGATCGAAATTCTTGAAAAATAGCCGAATTGAAGCAACCTGCTCTTCAGACAGATGTTCCAGTGTATCTGTGTATTCAGCTTGTTCACGGATGTTTCGGAACAATTGTCTGGCATCGGCCCGATTTTTATCCACGTCGTCAAAATCACTCAAAAGAATTTCTCCCCAGAGGTAAAATTCGTCGAAACTTTCATCCTTTCCACTTTCACGGATATAAACTTCGTAAAGATATCCTACATTAGCCAGTGAATCCGCTAATTTAAGGTCTGATTGGTCACTGAATAAGTCACTGATGGTCACAAAGGCAGGTGTCCAAACTGGCTTTCCGGCAGCTTTGTACAAATGTTCACTGAAGAATAGCCTGGCACGGTTGTTGGGAAAAACCACAGCTATGGATGCCAATTCATCACCATATTTGGCGTAAAGGTCTTCGGCGGTTTGTTGGAGAAAAGGAATCATCTAAACGATTTTAAATTAATCTGGACTTTCGGACAGCTAAGATAAGTCACAACAGTCAAATCATTGTCAAAAAAGTGTAAATTTGCACCACGGTATCCATTCTTTTTATTCTGGCCCCATCATGTCAAAACTATTTATCAGAAAACCACTGTCTCAGCTCAATGAAGAAGCTGAAAAAAACGAGTACGGACTCAAACGAAATTTGACGGCTATGAACCTGGTTTTGCTGGGCATCGGATGCGTGGTCGGTGCCGGGATCTTTGTAATAACAGGTACAGCATCAGCTATATATGCAGGTCCTTCCTTGGTAATATCCTTTTTATTGTCGGCTATGGCTTGTGCTTTTGCCGGCCTTTGTTATGCAGAGTTTGCTTCCATGATACCCATTTCCGGCAGTGCCTATACCTATGCTTATGCAACAATGGGTGAATTTGTGGCCTGGATTATCGGCTGGGACCTTATTCTGGAATATTTGTTCGGTGCGGCTACGGTCGCTGTGGGATGGAGCGGGTATGTAAACAGTTTTTTGAACAATCTGGGAGTCTATCTTCCACAAGCCATTAGTGGCAGCCCTTTTGCGATAGATATAAATGGCTGGCATGCCACAGGCTCCTTTATTAATTTTCCGGCAATGTTCATTGTTTTGTTAACGACGACCTTTCTGGTACTGGGTATCAAGGAGTCAGCCAAACTGAACGATATCATCGTTATCATCAAAGTGGTTGTTATCTTACTTTTTATCGGTTTCGGATTTTCCTATATACATACAGAAAACTGGGTGCCATTTATTCCGGAAAATACCGGTGAATGGGGGCATTACGGCTGGTCTGGTATTCTGACAGGGGCTGGTGTCATATTTTTCGCCTATATCGGATTTGATGCCGTGTCCACTACCTCTCAGGAAGCGGTCAATCCTAAGCGCGATTTGCCAATTGGCATTTTGGTCTCACTGGCTGTTTGCACGGTGCTTTATATCGCAGTTTGCCTTACCATGACAGGTATTGTCAATTACAAAGACCTGAATGTTCCAGCACCTGTGGCTCTGGCTATTAGTAGTGCCGGTAAAGGCCTCCACTGGCTGGGTCCCATTGTCAGTCTTGGCGCCATTGCAGGTCTGACTTCCGTGGTGCTAGTCTTGATTCTTGGACAGTCAAGGGTGTTTTTCACTATGGCTAGTGATGGTCTTCTCTGGAAAAGTTTCTCCAAGGTTCATCCCAAATTTAAGACACCGTATGTAACTACCATTGTTACAGGTTGTTTTTGTGCACTGATTGCAGGTATTTTTCCCATCGGCTTGCTGGGGGAAATGGTTTCCATCGGAACTTTGCTGGCATTCGTTATTGTTTGTGCAGGTATCATCATTCTCAGGAAATCAGAACCGGATGCTCCCCGTTCTTTCAAGACTCCATGGGTTCCATTTATACCAATCATGGGTATCATCGTTTGTCTGGCAGAAATGGCAGCCCTTCCCTTTGGAACGTGGGGCAGGCTTTTAGGTTGGATGGCTATCGGCTTTGTGGTCTACTTTACGTACAGTAGAAAACACAGTAAAGTTCGGAAAAACCATAGCTCAAGGACTACTTCAACCTTGAAATAGCAGATTTTGAAAAAATCAACGTTGATTAAATAAAAAAAACAGTACTTTCGTTACACTATCTCTAAAAAGTCTATTCAGTTTATGTTGCTAAAACGCATACTAGGTCTAATATCTATATTGTATTTGATTTTTTCACTATCATCATGTAAAAAACAGCTTGATAATGGAGACGATACAAATAAGCTTATAGATTCTTTTGTAAACCAGGCGGAAGATTCTGCGGAAATGAATCCTGCTTTTTCCAGATTTTTACTGAGAAAGGCCATGGGTATGACCATAGATAGCCTGGCTTATTATGAAGCCCTTAGCTTATGTGCAAAAACATATTGTACGGAAGGAAGAGATGATTCATCCTATGTTGCTACCTGCCAGGTAAAGGCCTTCTGCGACAAACAAGACAAGAATGCCCGAATAGATGAACTGATTGCTGAATCGGATAAGCTCTATGGTGATTATTTAAAAAATACCAATAAACCGGATTCTGCCATCATTTTTTACAAAAGGGCCCTTGAAGCTTATTCCAAACTGGAAAAAAAAGAGCAGTTGCCTGAAATCTATATTAATCTTGCCCGTGTTTATTCCATTAAGGAAAAATATGCACCAAGTGTAAACTATTACAGAAAAGCCCTCTTCCTAAGCGATTCTTTGCACATTACCCGAAAGATGATTTTCCCGATTTATTATGGGCTGGGTCAGATATATAAAGATTTACGTGATTTTGAACTTTCGGACAGCTATTTCAAGTTGGCTGAACGATATTATAATGAGAGGTCTTTGTGTGATAAATTCGTTTTTTGCAACAATCGAGGCGGTTTTTATTACGACTTGAATAATTATCCCAAAGCGCTGTTTTGGTGTAAGAGAGCCAAGTATTTGGTCGCTAGTACCAATATGAAATTTATGAATGGCGTCAGTGATGTTAATCTGGCAGATATTTACCTCAATCTGGATAAACTCGATTCCACCCGATATTTTCTGGATAAAAGCATTGCATACTTTAGCGATAAACCCAATAATCAGGCTGATTATTATATCAGAACCATCGAAATAGGTCTGGCTCTCAAACAGAATAACCTGCCTGGTGTGCGCAAATTGATAAAGATTAATGAAGACCTTTCTGGTATTGACCTGATCATGGTATCCCTCCGGAATGAATATTTGGGAAGTTATTATGCAAAGATCGGAGATTTCAGGCAAGCATATCATTATCAGTCCATCAATCAGAAAATGAATGATTCTATTTTGGAAGACAGATCCATTAAAAGCGCAGCTGAATCTGATGTACGTTATAAACTGGATACCACTGTTGTTAGAAAAGATTTGCTTATCAGTAATCAGGAATCTCAACTCAATGATCTACGACTGATTAAGTTTGTCTGGATTCTGGTCTGCCTGCTGATCCTGACCATCGCTTTCTTTGTTTATTTAATAATGAGGAGACAACGTGATTTGCAAAGACTTAAATATGTTGACCAGGTAACTAAGCTTCGAATGCAGAATATCCGGAATCAGATATCCCCTCATTTTATCTTGAATATTTTAAACAGAGAAATCATTTCAGTGGAAGAATCCAAGCGCGATGGTCTGTATGGTCTAGCCAAACTCCTTCGCGAGAGTCTGGAAATGACCGAGCTTTCCAGCATTTCCCTGGAAAAGGAGCTGGATTTTGTGGAAACGTATATCGAATTGGAAAAAAGCACACTTGGTCCTGATTTTGAACTCCAATGGGAAGTGGATAGTTGGATTGACCTAAAGAACACCCGGATTCCTCCAATGATTGTTCAGATTCCGATTGAAAATGCCATCAAGCAAGGATTACGCACCCAAGTCGGAAAAAAAATATTGAACCTACACATTGCTCAGGCTGCCAAGGGCATCATGATCACTATACAAGACAACGGTATCGGCTATTTCCCCGGAGAGATAAGTAACAACCGGGGAACGGGTACTGGAATGAATATCCTTTATCAGACTATTCAGTTATTGAATTCCAAAAATACAGTCAAGATTGTTTTCCGGATCAATAATGCTGAAGAAACAACACAGACAGGTGCCAGGGTTGAACTTTTCATACCCGGCAATTTTAAGTACGAATAAGAGTGAATTGAGATGAAAGACATTTATGAGGTAGCTATTGTCGATGATGAAGAGGTTTGTGCCTCAAATCTTCGTAACTCACTTGCCGTTTATGATAAAGTTCGGATTGTTGGTACAGCCAACAACCCCAAATCTGGAGTAGAATTGATACTGGAAAAACAGCCGGATCTCCTTTTTCTGGATGTGGAACTTCCGGGAAAAACAGGTTTACAGCTGTTGAGTGATATCAGGAATAAGATAACCTGGAACATGCAGGTCATTTTTTATACTGCATACGAAAAGTATTTACTTCAGGCCCTTAGAGAATCCGCCTTTGATTATCTGCTTAAACCATATCAACCGGAGGAATTCAATCTGGTGATGACTCGTTTCTTCGAATACGAGACAAAAAATAAAATGAAAGAAACTTTTGTGGATTCCTTTTCCCGTTTAGTTCCGGAAAACCGCTCTTTCATGATTGCCACAATAACTGGTTTTCAAACGCTACGTCCAGAGGATATCGGCTATTTCGAATACAACAAGATAAAGAAACACTGGTATGTTTATCTTCAGAATAACAATTCTTTTCAATTGAGAAGAAATACTTCCGCTGAAACCATTCTGAGTTATTCTTCCTCTTTTGCCCAAATCAACCAACAACAAATCATTAATATCAACTTTCTATCTTTCATTGATGGCAAACAATGTCTCCTTTTTCCTCCTTTTGATGGTGAAAAAGAGCTGATTATCTCCAGAAGTTTCCTAAAAGGAATACAGGAAAAATTTGACCTGATTTAGCAGTAAAGAGTTGTTTGATGGTTAGAAATGCTACGATCTATTTAATGGGTATTTGTGTAACCGATTATTACGTAAATATTTACGAATGTTTCGGAATGTTGTCTATCAGAGAAAAGAACCGAGAATAAACGTTCATCGTCTGAAAAATTATCCTCCTTATAGGCACTAAATTCGACCATTTGTATACGCAAAAATGCAATTTATGCTTTTATTGAAATATTCCCGTTTTTACACTTATGAACAAACAACTACATTTGTACATGAAAATTTCTAATATAGTTTAATTATTTTGGAGCTTTTCATAGTACATCTTTGTTGAACGATTTATAAGAAGATAAGAACTTAGGAGTGGGTTTGGCTTCTTTTCTCATTTGTGATTCCTTTGTGTAGAATTTTCTATGCGGGAATCACAAAGAGAATCGTCAAAGATTGGAAATGACTTACTTGCATACTTCCTCGATCCTGTCTTCATCGACATACCACAAAAAGCCCTTTATCCCTGAATAGCCCATTTGACTGAGCAGATTCATATATTCAAGAACCTGTCTACGGTATTTGGCCGATGGTTTTCCAAACTTAAAATCGACGACTATCACGCCTGAAGTAGAGAGCATCACTCGGTCCGGTCTTTTGAGTTTAAGGTTTCCTTCGCGGTCCGGACTAAGGATGGAACACTCGTTAAATAGCCTGTATTGATTTGAATACCAGTCGGAAACAGCTGCATTGTTCAATGCTTTTTCAACAAAAGCTTTGTATTCCACCGATTCTTCCGTTTGTATCAATCCTTCATTCAAGAGGTTCTGAATGGCTCTGTCAATATCTTCTATCCGGTGAATTTCAGAGAAAAGTTGGTGCATGAGTTTTCCCCTGTCAATAAAACTGGTTGTAAAGCCTTCGGTATCATGCCCCTTGCTAAATTCTACCGAACGATTGGATTGTTTAAATCGGGTCTTGTGGATAAAACTCTGGAAAGGTAAAGCGATATCCTGACCTTTTTTCTGCAGGCTTTTTGCATCGGCTTCGCCCGATAAAGGGATGGCTTCCAGACTAAGTTCACCGAAACGGAAGGAGGCTTCACCGGTATTATCGTTGTCTTCTCCCGTTTCTGTGCTTGCCGGTATGTAGCCAGGAATCAGCTCATCCGTTGCTGATGAATTGTCCTGTAGAATATCTTGAATCAGGTCGGAAACTGTCAGCATTTTCTTTGACTCTTTTTCGGGATCCTTTCCCTTGCAGAAAATAATCAGGTTATGCCTGGCCCTGGTGAATGCAACGTACAATAAGTTTAAGCTGTCTACCCAGAGCTGAAGAGTTTCTTCCTTGTATTCCTGATTAAAACAGGAGTTGATCATTTTTTCGCTGAAGTCAATGGGTAAGAGATCCAGTTGATTGAAGGGTTTCATTGTAGGCTGGCACCAAACCTGCATGGGTCTTTCGTTTAAAAGCTTCCAGTCGCAGAAAGGAATCAGTACCGTGTGGAATTCCAGACCTTTGGATTTATGAATGGACATGATGCGTATGCCGTTGATCCCTGAGCCTGCCGGGATGCTGGTTCTTGCCAACCTTTCATCCCAATGTTTGAGAAAAGAAGTCCTATCTGACGAGTTGTGTTGCAGGTAATCACTCAGGCCGTCCATAAAGGCATACAGATAGCTATCCTGGGCAGGAATGAGGCTAAGCTGAAAGATCCGGTATAATTCTTCCACCAACTCATACAGGGGCATTCGCTGGAGCGCATAAAAGGACTTATTAAACTCGTCCGGCAGCAAGGAGGCTTCCGGGTTTGTTTCGTAGTAGGATTTCTTATAAGCAGTTTTGGCATTGACATAAATCCGCTCATGTCTGGCAGTTTGTTTAAAAATGGGATTCAGATCTCCTTCGCGGCAGAGCACATCGCTTTGGTAATCCAATTTCAACAGTGCTTCAGCCAATGGGTTTTCAGGGTCATTGAGCAGACGTAAGGCGTCAATGATGAGCTGGACAGCTTTGGAAGAGCCCAAAAGGAAAGCTTCGTCCGATATGATGTCAAAGCAGTAGGGGCAGTTTTCTCCTTGAGCCTTTTTGTAATTGGCAAAGTATTCCCCGATTTCAGGAATGTATTTGTTCTTGCGGATCAGGATGGCTATCTGGTTGGGTTTTACACCTTGATCCTGCAGCTCCTCCACTTTGTGGACCATACGTTCCAGGACCAGTTCATGGTATTCTGGTGAGGCCTTTGCATACGGGAAGGCTATTTCGACAAGCCCTTTGGTTTCTTTTTTCAGGCATTCCTGTGCGACATCCTTATAAGCCATCTTCAATTCCTCGCTTTCGCTTTCAAATTCATCCAGATGCTTTTGGTTGATGCGTTTTTCAATCCGCTGGAAAAGGCTGTTGTTAAATTCGATGATGCGGCGTTCGCTCCGCCAGTTGTTCTTCAGGACCTCCTCCTGAACTTTTGTCGGACGCATTTCTGACCGAATGTTGCCCAGGATGCGCCAGTCTCCGTTTCGCCAACGGTAAATGGATTGCTTTTCGTCGCCCACGATGAGGCTTTTGTATCGATTGGCCAGTCCTTCAGCCAGCAAAGGTCTGAAGGTATCCCATTGCATACGGGAGGTATCCTGAAACTCATCGAAAAGGATGTGGTTGAGCTCAGTCCCTGTCTTTTCATAAACAAAGGAAGCGTCTGAACCGTCGATTAGGCTTTTGAGCAGGGCGTTGGTATCGGAAAGCAGGAAGCGGTTGTTTTCGCGGTTCAGTTCCTTGACTTCACTGGAAATGTCCGTCAACAGTCCCACTTTATTCAAATGGGCACTGGCCAGACGGCAGGAGATGATGTCTGGATAAAATTTGGCACGAATACTTTCGGCTTCCTCAAGCAGTGGAATGAGTACTTCACCGGCAAGATTTGTAATTTCCTTACGACGTACACTTTTGGCTGTACACCAGCTGTCCGGGCTCTCCAGGCAAGCAAGTACACGCTTGCTATCAGATGCCGGTGTGTCATAAATGCCTTGTTTCAATTTTAGAAAATACCCACAAACGCCTGCTTTTCCATAGGTGAAATCTTCCACTTCCAGTTCATGTTCCTGTATGGACTGGAAAAATGGATCGGCAGCTTGCTCTATTTTTTTGGATGAAAAATGTTCGAGCTCATGCAGTTCTTTTTTATAGTTATTCAGGAAACTTTTGTCACTGAGTTTGGCCTCCAGAACTGCTTCCTTTTCCTTAAAGTACTCCTTAAAAATGGTTTGTCCGAAATCCTTTAATGCCTTGTCTATTTTCCAACTTTTACCTTCCTGTACCAGCTCTTCGATGTAATCGGTCATCCATTTGAGAAGTTCCGGATTCTTGTCAGCCTTGTCCACCATGGAATCAACGGCATTACTCAGCACTTCGCTGTTATTGAGCTCAATATTAAGGTAAGCTCCCAGTCCCAGTTCTCTGGCCAGATTTCGGAGCACAGACTGAAAAAAGCTGTCAATGGTTTCAATGCGAAATCTTCCGTAGTCGTGCAATAGAAAGCCCATAGCCGTGATTGCCTGTTTTTTGACGAATTCCGGTGAAACGTTCAGTTCGGCACAGATAGTCTCGAGCATGCCTTCCGGTTTCAGTGACAAGTCGATGTTCATCATCTCATAGAGCGCATTCAATACACGCTCTTTCATCTCGGTTGTGGCCTTATTGGTGAAGGTTACAGCCAGAATAGTGCGGTAGGAGTCCGGGTTGTGCAGGAGCAGCTTGAGGTATTCTACCGTGAGCCGCCAGGTTTTCCCCGATCCGGCGGATGCTTTATAGATGGTGAGCAGGGGGATGTCAGTCATTGTTTGCAGAAGTCAGAATTTCCATGGTTTTTAAATAGAAAATGTCGTTGAGCAAATATCGGTATTTAGTTCGAAAATAAATACATAATAACTTGTTGGAAAGTTTTTTTACGTGAAGAAAAATTCTGACTTTTGATAAATTGATTGATTCTTACTATTCTATGAAAAACACTTACTGTTACACCAGGTATCAACTAGCATGGTTGGTCGTTTTACGCGTTTTAATTGGCTGGTATTTTCTATATGAAGGTTTAGCCAAAGTATTAACCCCAGACTGGACCTCTTTCGGCTATTTGATGGACTCCCAAGGATTCCTGTCACCCGTTTTCAAACTCCTGACCGAAAACCAGACGGTCTTGTCCATAGTCGATTTCGTAAATATTTACGGATTGATTTTAATCGGACTATCCCTGCTGCTCGGTTTTTTTGATCGAATCGGTACTATCGGAGCCATTTCGTTATTAGTCTTGTATTGCTTATCGCATCCAGCTTTGCTCGATGTCAGCTATGTTTTCAGACCTGAAGGTTCTTATCTGTGGGTGGATAAAAATCTCATCATGTTAGGTGCAGTTGTTGTATTAATGGTTTTCCCCACATCCAGAAGGATCGGATTAGACAGGTTTATTTTTAGAAAAGTTAAAGAATAGAGTATCATGGAATTGGAAAATAAGAATACCGAAAAAAACGTTTCTACAGGCAGGCGAGAAGCCTTAAAGACATTGGCCACTGTTCCGGTTTTGGGCGCATTGGCTTATGGTGTTTATAAAAAAACAAAACAGGAACGCAACAACCGGCTTGCGGCAAATATGTTTTATTTCGATAATGAACCATCTGCTAAACCTGTCATTACATCAGACAGTCGGCAAGTCCGGGTTGGTCTGATCGGATTTGGCATCCGGGGAACCTATTTAATGCAAAGTATGGGTTTTGGAACACCTCAATATTTAGACGACCTAAAAAAACAGGCCAAAGAGAATTCCAAGGATACCCAATACAAGGATTTTGTTGAGCAAGAAGATTTACGGGTGCTTATTACGGCTGTTTGCGACATTTTTGATGTTCGTGCCAATGATGCGATTGCCGCAGGATCCAATATCTATCGGGAAGGTTCAAACGGAAAAACAGGCCCTAAGCCTAAGCGTTATTTGAATTACAAAGAATTACTCGCAGCCGATGATGTGGATGCAGTGATCATCGCTACACCAGATCATTGGCACGGTACCATTACGATGGCTGCCATCAAGGCCGGAAAGCACGTTTATGTTGAAAAACCCCTGACATGGACCGTCCCCGAAACCTATGCTGTTCGCGAAGCTGTCAGGAACAGCAATATCGTATTTCAACTGGGGCACCAGAACAGACAAATTGATGCCTATAGACGCGCTAAGGAAATTGTAGACAAAGGTTTGTTAGGCCCCATTTGTTTAGTCGAAACCAGTACGAACAGAAACGACCCCAATGGAGCCTGGGTGTATCCCATACATCCAGACGCCAATCCCAAAACCATTGACTGGAAACAGTTTGAAGGCGATCCGGACCGAATCAAGGAATATCTGGATTACATGACCAAAAACAATCTGGCCAAATATGTAGGACCGGAACCGCGTGGTAAATTCAGCCTGGAGCGCTTTTTCCGCTGGCGTTGTTGGTGGGATTACAGTACGGGTTTGAGCGGAGATTTGCTGACCCATGATTTTGATGCGATCAATCAAATCCTCCATTTAGGTATACCCAGTTCTGCCGTTTCTTCAGGTGGTGTCTATTTCTTTAAGGATGGTCGCACAGTGCCTGATGTGCTTCAAACGGTGTTTGAATACAAGGAAAAGAATTTGTCTATGTTGTATTCAGCTACACTCGCCAGTCAGTTTAACCGCACCCGTAAAATTATGGGTAGGGATGCGACCATGGAGGTGGGTGAATCATTAACAGTGACCCTTGATCCACAATCTGAAAAATACAAAGAAAAAATTGAGAGTGGCTTATTGAAGCCCGGGGAACCTTTCTATCGCTATGTTCCCGGAAAAGATGTGGATGCCATTACGTCAGCCACTGAACTTTATTTTGCGCAGCGAGGACTTTTATATTCTTATGTAGATGGAAAACGCTTCAATACCACGACCTTGCACTTGAAAGAATGGCTGGAATGCATCCGAAACGGTGGAAAGACTTCTTGCGGTATTGAACAGGGTTTTCAGGAGGCGATTACGGCGCACATGGGAACAAGGGCTTATTTGGAGGGGCGGACTATGTTTTGGGATGCGGAAAATGAACAAATAGTAAAAGGATAAAAAGGAGGTTGAATCACTATGACTACCAGAAGACAGTTTTTTAAGACGGTGGGGACGTTAGGTCTTTTCACCATTGTTCCACGCAGCGTGTTGGGGAGAGGTTTTATTGCCCCAAGTGACCAATTGACCAAAGGCATCATCGGAGTAGGAGGCATGGGACGCGGACACATCAGTTACGATGGTACTCGTGTAGTTGCCATGTGTGATGTCGATAAAAATCATCTGTCACAAGCTGCCGCTTTGGTTAAGGATAAAATAAACCTGTATTCCGATTTTCGGGATTTAATCCTTGACAAGAATGTCGATATTGTTCATATAGCCACTCCACCTCATTGGCATGGCATCATATCTGTTGAAGCGGCAAAAGCAGGAAAAGACATATTCTGCGAAAAACCGATGACTCGTACCATCGGAGAAGGAAAACGGGTGATGGAAGCCGTTAAACAACACGGGAATATTTTTCGCCTGAACACCTGGTTCCGCTTTCGGGACAACTTCTATGGTTTGGGTACACCTGTCAAGCCGTTGAAAAAACTCATTCAAAGCGGTATGCTTGGATGGCCTTTGAAAGTGACCATCAGCAAACATACCGGTTTTGACTGGAAATTCTATTGGGTGGGCCAAAATCATCTGGAACCACAACCTGTTCCACCAGAACTCGATTACAACATGTGGCTTGGGCCGGCCCCATTTAAACCCTATAATGCACATCGCGTACATCAGACATTCCGTGGATATTGGGATTACGATGCAGGCGGTTTGGGCGATATGGGACAACATTACATCGATCCTGTACAGTATCTGTTGGGTAAGGACAATACCAGCCCCATAAAAGTAGAAGTGCAGGCACCTCAACAAAACCCGGATGCAGCTGGTGTTTGGGAATCAATCACCTACACGTATGCTGATGGATGCCAAATTATCTTGTGGGGCGGTGATTACGGACAACCAAATACTCCATATATTGCTGGGCCCAAAGGCAATGTCTATAAAAATTTCGTTTGTGATATTCCCAATTGGGAGAAAAAACTGGCCGAATATCCGGAACCTGCTCCGCAGAATACCGATTTTATGGAATGCATACAAACCCGTCAGAAATTTGCTCTGAACGAAGTGAACGGATATCGTTCAGCCACCATAGTCAATATGGGTGCCGTAGCCCTGCGACTGAACAGAACGCTGAACTTTGATCCCTCCAGACAAGAATTCATCCATGATGCTGAGGCCAATTTGATGTCGAATCAACCCATGCGTTCACCGTGGAGTATTTAATGGATAAAATCTGAAACCATGAAGAAATATACAACCCTTTTAGTAGTCTGTTTAATCTTTGTCTTTGGAGCATTGGCTCAGACACCACAAAACAGAACCGTTTCAACCATTGTTGCTGATGCATTGGCGCAGCTGCCTTCCAATACTTCAGCCAAATACAATCAGGTGATGAGCAGTCTGGTTTCCAGTGGTGAAGACGGCCTGATGATTTTGATCAAAAAGATGAATCCTCCCGGATTGCTCAGTAATGAAACCGTCGAATTTGCCATTAGCGGATGGACCAATACCGTGGCAAACGATCCAGCCCTACGATTAATTGCTGCAAATACCTTCGAAAAAGCCTTGAACCTGTCGTTGGACAAGGATACAAAAGCCTTTTTGATTCGTCAGTTGCAGTTGGTTGAAAATGACGAGAATGTGGATGTTCTTTCTACCTTTCTCACCGATAATCAATTGTGCTATCCGGCTTCACAGGCTTTGACTGCCCTAAATTCTGAAAAAGCCAATGATGCTTTACTGAAAGCATTGTCTGCAGCTTCGTCGGATGAATTTCGGATTTGTCTGGTCAATGCTCTGGGTCAGTCCGATGATGCAAAAGCAGAGCCTGTACTACTCCAAATGCTGAAAAACAATCCCGCTGACGATTTAAAGTATGTCTTGTTGAAAGCTCTATCTCAGGTTGGAACTCAGTCATCACTGGGTTTCTTGAAGGCTGCCGCCGAAAACGTGAATTATACCTATCAGAAAAACGATGTCACATATGCTTATATTCAACTTCTGAAAAAAGTAGCCCTTTCAAACCCGGGTTTTGCACAAATTCCAGCGAATAATCTGCTTTTAACTGCAACCAAGCTCCATAAACCCGATTTACAGGTGGCAGCTACGGAAATTTTAATGTCTTTGCCTTCGACAAATAAATTAAAAATACTAAAAATGGCCTTAAGCAGCGGAAGTCCTGTTTATGTGGCCAGTACGCTAAATGCTTATCCATTTCAAAACGAGACGAAAAGCTTAGAATTGATTATCCGCGCCCTTTCAAAGTCCACTCCTGAAGTTCAGACAGTACTTTTATACTGGTTAGGCAGTCAGAAAGTGGAAAAGTTCGTTCCAAAAATATCAAAATTCCTGGGTTCTTCAGATGCAAACCTACAGACGGCTGCAGTCCGTTCCCTGTCAGAAATGGGAGGTGCCTCTGCCTTGAAAGAATTGGTCCAATTGCTGAAAAGTACAGATAGCAATCTGCTTTCACAGACCCAAATAGCTTTGCTTTCCTATGACGGGGACTTATCAGGGCCATTGGCTAAGGTCTTTTATGAGGCCAGTTCTGAAGGTAAAGTCGTTGCTTTGCAAATCATGGCAACCCGCCGAATGATCAATCAATACCAACTGGTAGTCAATCAACTGCAGACATCCGATGTACAGGTTCAGGATGCTGCTCTGCAAACCTTGAAAGAGGTTGTAACCGAAAAAAATATCCCCGAGCTGTTCAACCTGTTGGAAAATTCGGATGCCAAAATAATACCATTCATTCAGCAAGCGATAAATGCTGCCTTGTCGAACTTAACATCAGTTCAGCAAATGGCACTTGTTACTGAAAAAATGAATCAATCTGCCAAATGTCACCTATATTATAGTGCATTGGCAAGCATTGGAACAAAACCAGCTTTGGAAATAGTGACAAAAGCGTATCAATCGCAAGACGAAGCAAGTAAACAAGCCGCTTTCAACGCTTTGGCCAAATGGAAAACCTTTGAAGTCATCTATCCTTTGCTCGATATTGCCCGAAGTGTAAAATCGAAGGAAGAACTTCAAAAATCCACTGATGTGCTGGTTTCTTTGATAGCTCAGACAAACCAAACCGGAGATGTCAGGAGTCTTTTCCTTCAGGAAGTGATGTCCTTTGCCCAAACGGACCAGCAGAAAAATGAAATCCTTCGCCTACTTGGAAATTGCAATACCTATCAGGCCATGCTGTTTGTCGAGCCTTTTATGGAGGTTCCTTCCCTTCGTGAATCAGCTGCACAGGCAGCAATGACCCTTGCATTGAATAATCCCTCCTTTGCAGGTGAAAAGACCACTTCCATACTGGAAAAAGTCAGTACAGCGTTGAACAATCCCGATGCCGGTTATCAACGGGAAGCCATCAAGAAATACCTTTCTGAAAATCCGGTCATCGGTGGATTCATTTCCATTTTCAACGGCAAAGACCTGGATGGATGGAAAGGACTGGTAGGCAATCCACTTACCCGTGCCAAAATGAGTGCAAAGGAATTGACACAGGCACAAGCCAAAGCCGATCAGGAAGCAGCTCAAAGCTGGTTAGTAGAAAACGGTGAGCTGTTATTTACCGGAAATGGCGATAATCTCTGTACCATCAAGAAGTATGGAGATTTTGAAATGCTGGTGGACTGGAAGCTCTTACCAGGCAATGAACCGGATGCAGGCATCTATCTTCGCGGGACCCCACAGGTGCAAATCTGGGATACGGCACGCGTAAATGTTGGCGCTCAGGTTGGCTCAGGAGGACTCTACAACAATCAGACGAATATGAGTAAACCGCTCCAGGTGGCAGACCTCAAAGTAGGTGAATGGAATACCTTCCACATCAAGATGATCGGTGATCGCGTAACCGTTTATCTCAATGGCGTTCTTGTTACTGACAATGTGATGATGGAAAATTATTGGGACAAAAATTTACCCATCTTTCCTTTGGAACAAATCGAGTTGCAGGCTCATGGAAGCAAGGTTTGTTACCGCAACATTTTCATTAAAGAGATCGCTCGTCCAGAACCGTTTAAGTTGTCCAAAGAAGAAGAAAAAGACGGTTATAAAGTTCTTTTTGATGGAACGAATATGCATGAATGGACTGGAAATACCACTGACTACATCACAGAAGACGGCAATATGGTGATCTATCCAAGTGAAAGTTTTGGTGGTAATCTGTACACCAGGAATGAATACGGTGACTTTGTTTTCCGTTTCGAATTTCAACTGACTCCGGGAGCAAACAACGGTTTGGGTATTCGTACCCCCTTGGATGGCGATGCGGCATACGTAGGCATGGAGCTTCAGATTCTGGACAACGAAGACCCCATTTACAAGGATCTGAATGTGTATCAATATCACGGTTCAGTTTACGGAGTCATTCCCTCCAAACGAGGTTTCCTGAAACCCGTTGGCGAGTGGAATTACGAAGAAGTAATTGCTAAAGGTGATGACATCAAAGTCATTCTGAATGGAACGGTTATTCTGGATGGAAATATTCGTGAAGCAGCCAAAAACGGTACCATCGATAAAAAAGAGCACCCGGGTTTGTTTAATAAGAAAGGTCATATCGGATTTCTGGGACACGGATCGGTCGTGAAATTCAGGAATATCAGGGTTCGGGAGTTGTAGGTGATTTATTCTAAAATACATCCATTATGAAAAGATGCTTGATTTTTCTTTCAGCATTTTATTGCTCCATTCTCTGTTTTTCCCAAGGTATCAATTTTGAACAAGGTACCTGGAAAGAGGTGCTTGCTAAGGCAAAACAAAGCAATAAACCTATTTTTGTGAATGTTTATACTGCATGGAGTAGCACGTGTAAAGCGATGAACGAAGAAGTCTTTCCTCAGGAATTGGTCGGTACTTTTATGAATAACCGCTTTATCAACTATCAGGTAAATGCCCTTAAAGGGGAAGGTCTAGAGATGGCTGAAAAATTCAAAACCGAAAATTCACCTTATTTGTTTCTAACCTCAGATGGGGACCTGTTTGCCAGATTTGGAGGGTCGATGGATGCTGAAACTTTCCTGATTAAGACCAAATACGCCCTGGAAGACTTGAACGACCCAAAGCCCATGTCCGTTTGGGATAAAGAGTATTTGACCAAAAGGAATGACCCGGTTTTTCTGATGAATTTCATGCAAAAGCGTCTCAAACTAGCGCTTCCCATATCCGTTTTGATGGATGACTACCTGAAGTTGATGCCTGAGGAAGGCCGTACGTCCGATTTCGTCGTAAAATTCTATCAACATTATGGATTTGACCTAAACATAAACTCTCTGGCATTCAAGAATCTTCAAACCAACAAGTCGAAACTGATTGCAAAAAATATCGCTGTAGATGGAATGATTAGTTCCAGTATGATGAACGCTGTACGTCAAGCTGCCGAAACAAAAGACGAAAAATTACTGGCAGCAGCCATCGCGATTTACGATCAATTGCCTGATTCCGAGAAAAAACACACAACCAAGTATGATCTTTATGTACAATATTTCAAAAAGTCGGGTGAAAGTGAAAATTTTATTAAGGAATTCATGAATAGAAGACCGTAGCTTATTATCTTTATCGCCAAAATCATGTTTTTTTAAAAGAGCATTTACTATGAACAAACAAATACTTCTACTTACCGCCATTCTTTGTTCCGTCTTCGGATTTTCCCAGGGAATTAACTTTGAACAAGGCACTTGGAAAGATGTCCTCAAAAAAGCAAAAGCAACCAATAAACCTGTTTTCGTCGATTTATATACATCATCGTGCGGTCCCTTCAAAATGATGAGCAAGGATACCTTTCTACTGGAAGAAATTGGAACTTTTTTTAATGCCAATTTTATCAGTTATCAGCTGGATGCAGAAAAAGGCGAAGGTGCCGAAATTGCCTTTCAGTATCAGGTGTTCGATTATCCGACTTATCTTTTTGTCAATGCGGATGGAAATCTTATCTTTCGGTTTATGGGGTTGAAGCCAGCTACTACTTTTATTGAAAAATCCAAAGTCGCTTTGGAATTGGCCAATGATCCCAAACTCATTTCAGACATGGAAAAAGAATATCGTGAAAAGAAAAATGATCCGGCCTTCCTTTTTGAGTATATTAAAAAGCTTTCACTTCTGGAATTACCAAATACATTGTTATTTGATGAGTATCTCAAACTTTTACCAGTAGGTGAATGTGTTTCAGCAAACGTCATTGATTTGTATATAATGCTGGGAAATGACTTGAAAATCAATACCTATGCTTTCGACTATTGTATGAATAATATTCAAGTCTTAGAAGAGAAACTACCCTTTTTTCTCGATGATCTGATAGTCCTTAGCTTTTATAATACAGCGAATGAAGCGGTTTGGTCTAAAAATGAGCAATTGTTCAACACGGTACTATCAGCCTACGATAAACTGCCGGAAAATCTGAAAAGTCAACTGTATAAGGATGAACTCTATTTGAACTATTTTAAGACTTCTGCGAACAAAGAAAAAATCAGAGAATACTCCATCTCTCTATCTAACAACTATTTGATGACACAGACAAAGGCTGTTATTTATAGAAATAGTCAATCTAGAATCGATAATTTAGAAAAATTGATCCATTCGGGTGTCTTAGGAAACCCTGATTCTTCATACGTTGCCAATGTAGAAGTTTCTATAAAGGAACAGGAAATGAGTAAGGTGTACAATAAGCTGAATGAGATTGCATGGCAAATGTTCGAATCGGATTCTGATCAGAAAATACTTCAGGATGCACTTGGCTGGTCTAAACGTTCGTTGGAACTTTCACCAGACAATGCCCTGTTTTTGGATACCTACGCCAATCTTTTTTATAAACTCGGAAATAAAAAAGAAGCCATCGCTACGGAAGAAAAGGCTTTACTTTTCGCAGATAAAAAGAATGTAGATGGTTATAAAGGACTCGAAGAAACGCTACGCAAGATGAAAGCGGGAGAGAAGACCTGGAAAGAATAATACAAAAGAGAAAACCAATCAATAACAATAACAACTTTTTTAAGACCATTTATTATGAAAAGAACCTTACTTTTATTTACTGCAATCCTATGCTCTGTCTTGGGATTTTCCCAAGGTATTAACTTTGAAAAAGGCACTTGGAAAGAGGTCCTCGAAAAAGCGAAACAAACCAATAAGCCCATTTTTGTTGATGTTTACACTACCTGGTGCGGGCCCTGCAAAATGATGAGCAAGGATATCTTTCCACAGGAAGTGGTTGGAACCTTTTTCAATGATAAACTGATCAGTTACCAGATTGATGCAGAAAAAGGTGAAGGGGTCGATTTAGCCAAGCTTTATACTGTGACAGCTTTTCCAACTTATCTGTTCATAAATCCAAAAGGAGAATTTTTTTACAAATTTATGGGGTCTATGTCAGCTGAAGCATTTATTGAAAAAACAAAAGTGGCATTATCTGAATACAGTGAACCAAAAACAATAGCCGATTGGGACAAAGAATACCTGGATAAAAAGAATGATCCGGCCTTTTTACTGGAGTATATGAATAAACGGGAAAAACTGGGCATGTCCAATGCTGCCTTGTTAGATGAATACATCGTATTGCTTCCTGAAGATCAACGCACTTCCGATGTTGTTGTGGCATTTTTAAAGAAAGATGGCTATTTTTTGAATGTAACTTCTGAGGCTTATAAAAATCTGAAAGTCAACGAAGCAATATTCCTTGAAAAGCAACTTCCCATAGGCAATATGATGGGTTCAAGCATTGTGACTACTATTACCAATGCTGCAAAAACCAAAGATGAGAAACAATTGAATGCAGCGATTGCTGCGTATGAGATTTTGCCACAGGTTACTAAAGATATTTCCTCACTGGAAGCCCTTTATATGATTTATTACAAAGAGACAAAGGATAATGAAAATTACGTGAAATACGCCAGCCAGCTTGCAGGTAAACGGATGAAAACGACGGATGAAGAACTAGCCGAAAAGAGTAAAGCCAGTGTACTGAAATTTGAAGAAGATGCTAAAGCAGGCCAATTTGGACAACTTGATGCTGAAAAATATGCTCAGGGAAAGGAATATTTCGAAACCATCGATAAAAACAAGATCATGTACGGTTTAAATGAGAATGCGTCTGACGTTTTCACCAGGTCAACTGACAAGAATGTACTTAAACTGGCGTTAACCTGGTCTGATAGAGCGTTACAATTAAGCCCCGATAATGCACAGTTTCTGGATACCAATGCCAATTTACAGTATAAGTTGGGTCGTAAAAAAGAGGCTGTTGTTTTGGAAGAAAAGGCTGTATCATTGTCGAACAAGGAAGATGTAGAAGGCATTAAGAAAATGACCGAAACTTTGCGAAAAATGAAAGCAGGCGAGAAAACCTGGTAATCTTTGCACAAGTAGTACTATAAAAGTAATAAAATGAAAAAAATCATCAACCTCACAATCGCTGTATTCTTTGTCCTTCTAAGTTGCATTTTGGGCTATTTACTTTATCTCAACAAATCGAACCTGAAGGTAGAAAGAAAAAGAAATAAGGCGCTTAGTGAAAAGATGATTGCTCAAACTAAAACCCTGGGAGAATCAGAGTTGACTCCCGATTTTGAATTAATAGATGGTAATGGTCAGAAAACCAGTTTGGAGACAGTCCTCCATGGAAAGTCCAAACTGGTTTTTCGATTCAAAGACTCAAATACCCAAACATGTATCCCACTATTTAAACTTTTAAAGGATTTGTCTCAACAAATCGGTACAAACAACATCCTCTTATGGACCACTTCAGCCAAACCTTTTGAGGCTCAAAAATTCAGTTTAAGTCTTAACCTCGAATATCCCTACTTTGAAGTCAAAGGCAATCAGTTAAACAAGAAAATCGAAAACCTGAATGCGCCCTATTTTTTTATAGTCAATCCCCAAAACGAAATACTCTATACCTTCCTTCCTGATGATCAGATGGAAGATCTGACCTTACAGTATTTATCCCAAGTATTGGATTATTTCAAAACCACAGGTCAGCTCAATAGCATTATTCAGTTTACCAAAACCGAAATAGATCTGGGAAAAGTCAAATCCGGCAAAAAGTACGCCGTTGATTTTCATTTTGTCAACAAGATGAACAAATCTCTGGTTATTTTTAACGTTAAAACATCCTGTGGTTGCACCGTTGCGGATTGGGAAAAGAATCCGTTAAAACCCAATGAAAGCTCTAAAATCCGGGTGGTGTATGATGCTGAGAATAGGGGAGGCTTTACTAAATCGATACGGGTTTCATCGAATGCGGAAAATGGGATCGTGGAGTTGGGGATAAAAGGAAGGGTGATTTAAATTAATTTGTCATTAATGTAAAAATAGCATTATATTTGTGTTTGTATTATTTAATATAAACACAAATGAGAAACCTTTTATTCTTATCATGCTTCATTGCCCTATTGTCCTGTAAGCATCAGGAATCCGGAGTGGCAAGTATAGACAGCAAAGGCTGTGTCGAAATCCCAGTCGATCTTTCCTCCCCTCAGATTGCGTCTATCGAAAAAAATCTAAGTACTTTTTTTTATGTTAAACTGGAAACCAATCCCGAATCTGTTATTGGCACAATAGACAAGGTTTTCTGTGATGATGGAAAGATTTTTGTGTTTGACAAGAAGATGGAAAGTGTCTTGATCTTTGATATGAAAGGCAACTATCTTTACAAAATAGCTTCTAAAGGGAAAGGTCCTGGAGAATATCTTATGTTGGAAGACATCAATCTAAACATTGCCAAAAAGCGACTGGAGATTCCGGATATTTTTAGAAAACGGGTGTTGTTTTTTAATTATCAAGGTCAATTTACTGGAGAGCTTAAATTCAATAAACAGATATTTAGTTATATAACCTCAAATAAGGAGGGCGAATTTCTCATTAACAATCAAATTAGACTGAATGAGAAGACTATTGACTATTTTTCAAACAAAGGAAAACTTTCTAAAAGTTATTTTGAACCAGATTATCCAGAAGATGATTACAATTACTTTTCAACCTTGCAAAATCCTGTTGCTACCAATGCCAATAGGATGTATTTTCTTCTCCACATGAATGAAAGTATATATGCAGTTGAAAATGGGAAATGTAAGGAAGCATATCGATTTGTATTTGGAAAGAACCGGTATTCTGATATCAAGGATAACTATTTTAAATCGGGTGGTGGAGTAGATAAAATGTTGTCTTTCTACAATAATTATAAATTGCCACTTACCATTGACAATCTGTTTATGACGGATAAAATGTTTACCCTGAGAATGATCCTTTTTCCACACTGTGCCGATTTTTTCTATGATAAGACAAGTGGAAAAAATCTTTTGTTGAAAAACTGGAAATCTGATAAAAGTTTTTCGTTCATACCCAATCAATGTGTTGGATCAAATAAGGATTACTTTATATCATTTGTGCCATCTGAATCTGTTATGAATTTTTTTGAAGAACTGAACAAAAATAATCTTAGGAAGATTGACCCAAAGGGGTATGACGAGATTGAGGCCTTATACAATAAAACAAAACTTGAGGATAATCCGGTTTTAATGTTTTTCCAGATGAAGCTATAAGCTGGTCATTATATTTCTTTTGATACTAAGTGTGTTGACATCCTGTTGGCACACTTTTTTTATGCTCTGAAAGTTTATTTATTCTTTATTGATAATAATTAGGTAATATATTTGGAACATTAAAATAATAGTGTATATTTGCGAATATAATATTATATAATTGTAAATATAAAATCAAATGCTCCATGTTTTACAAACGATTAAAGGAACTGTTTTATACTAAATATGTAATTAGTTCCATATTGGTTCTTGCGGTGGTGATTGTTTACTGGCCGGCCTTTTTTAACCAGTTTCTTCTTCAATGGGATGATCAGACTATTGCCATGAATTACTTCACGGAGTCTTCGTTTACCGGATCCAATCTTTGGGCAATATTGACGACTTATTATGCTGGTCAGTATGCACCCATCAATCAACTGTTCTATTCTTGTTTATACTTTATTGGTGGAAACAGTTATAATCCTGTAGTCTTTCATGCTGCTTGTATAGTTATTCATATTTTAAATGTATTGTTGGTTTTTGTTTTTATCAAGAGACTTCTTTTACAAACAACGAATTTTTCAGATTCTTCAGCTTTACGAACTGGGTTTCTGACTGCTCTACTCATAGGTGTTCATCCATTCCTGGTTGAAGCGGTAGCTTGGATTTCTGCCAGTAAAATAATCCTTTATGTTTTCCTTTTATTGATTGGACTACTTTTCTATTTAAAGTACATAGAGACTAGTCGCATAAAATATTGGTGCTTAACGCTATTGTTTTTTATACTATCCTTTGGTGCTAAGGAGCAGGCTGTTGTTATGCCATTAATTTTACTCCTGATTGATTATGCTTTAAAAAGGAATTTTAAAGACCGTAAAATTTGGTTCGAAAAACTGCCTTTCTTTTTGCTTGCGCTTTTATTTGGACTAATTACCATCAAATCTCAAAGTGAAGTGCGTCTTAATGCTCCGGATGCCTATCCTTTTTATCAACGTTTAGTTTTTGCATGCTATTCATTGACGGAATATTTCACGAAATTTCTTCTGCCTATCAAACTATCCTACCTATATCCATTCCCCAATCAACCAGGTGAATCACTTCCCATGAAGTTTTGGTTGTATCCCGTTGCTATTATGACCTTGGTTATTGGACTATGGGGTTATTTGAAAAAAAACAGATGGCCCATGTTTGGCCTGGCCTGGTTTGTAATCGGACTTCTCCCTGCTTTGCACATTGTATCCATTGGCCGATTTGCCATTGTTGCTGACAGGTATTCTTATTTGAGTGGCATTGGGCTTCTTTTTATAGTGGCTTTCTTGGTCAACAAGATGATTGAAAATAGATCAATTTATAGGACAAAGATTTTGATAATAGGAAGTGTATACTTGGTATCGATTGGTGTCTACGCGAAATCACGAACCAAAGTATGGTACGATACAGACTCTTTAAAACGAGAACTTCGGGAACAAATAACCGAACGAAATGATTATCCGGATAATAATGATAAGTAAATTAATTAAATTAAAAAATTAAAAAGTTATGAAAAAAACAATGATTGTTTCAAGTTTAATTATCTTTGCCTTTGCAATGGTAATGAATTTACAGTGGGCGGTGAAGGATGGCTATGGAGTGAAGGGTAAGGCGTTACATGCGCAGGTGCTGGGGCAGTTGAATGCGGCAGGGACATGTAAATACCAAATTATTAATTTGGGTAACACCGGTTGGTATACTAATCCATGGACACATGGTGCGAAACTGAAGGCGAATAATATATATTCAACTGATTCACAATTTTCAATTGCATATGATATTCTTACGCAAATAGTATCAGCAACATATTCAAGACCTGGAGAAAAAAGTGTAATAAAAATTGAATACCGTTGTGGATGGGATTGGAGTGGATCTTGTGATCTGTCAAAGGAAAGAGATATACTAATTAAATAGAACAAAAAATGGAGGGTAGAGTTTTTTACCCTCCAATTTTTCAAATTAGCCAAATAATGAAGAAAATTATTTTTTTATTCTCAATATTGTCGTTTTGCTCTTGTAACAAGACAAAGCCACTAATAGCAGATATTTTCAGTAAAAACTGTGTGGAAATTCCAGTAGATATTTCATCTCCGGAAACTCCAATCATGAGTGACAAATTGGATAAAACATTTTATGTCAAACTGGAGACAAAACGTGAATCCATCATTGGATTTATAGAAAAAGTTATATGTGACGATAATAAAATATTCGTCCTTGATAAAAAAACGGAAAGCGTATTCATTTTTGATTTTAAAGGTAAGTTTCTGAATAAGATAAATTCAAAAGGTAGCGGCCCCAAAGAATACATTTTTTTGGAAGATTTTAATTTAAACAAAGTAAAAAAACGTATTGAAATAACAGATTCACCAAGAATGAGAGTACTCTTTTTTGATTATCGTGGGAAATTCATAGGTGAACAAAAATTTAACAAGAGAATCTATCATTATTTTGTTTCAAACAGTCAAGGAGAATTTTTATTTCATAATCAGAAAGCAAGCAATAATTCGATCATAGATCATTTTAGTAGTAAAGGGAAACTGCTTGAAAGTTATTTTAAATCGACCGATCATTCCGATGATTACAACAATTTTATTGAATTGCATAATCCTGTTTCATTAATGGATGATAAAATGTGTTTTGTGTTAAATGGAAATGAAGGGATTTATGCAGTGGAAAATGATTCATGTAAGGAACTGTATCGGTTTGTTTTCGGTAAAAACAAATATTCCGATATGCTGGATGAATTCTACAAAACAACTGGTGACGATGTTATTCAGAATTTTTCTGAGAAATATCATCTGCCTTTTTCGATCGAAAATTTGTTTTTTGGAGATACCTATTTTACTGTGAATATGTTGGTGACTCCAAGTTTGCTTTGTTATTACTACAATATGCAAACGGGTAAAGGATTCCTTGTCAAGGATTGGGCAATGAAAGGGAAACTGGCTTTAATACCAGGATTTACTGTAGGGGTCAATAAGGATTTTTTTATTACGAGTTATGAATCCGATTATTTTATGCGGTTTTATGAAGAGATTAATAGGAATGGTTTGAAGAGTATTGACCCAAAAGGATTTAATGAAATCAAAAATTTGTATCTGCAAACAAAACCAGAAGACAATCCAATTCTGATGTTTTATCAAATGAAAATTTAGTTTGAATTTCTAATGTAACCATGAATCTATGAAAAGCATCCTTATTAAGATTTTGTTGTGCCTATTGATAGCCATCAGCCTTTTTTTAAACATAACTATTCTCTATTTTAATAACTCGGAGAAAAAAGAGAAAGAAAAGGAAACCTACTATCAGGAAATCGGAGACACTGTTTCTTCACTTAGAAGTGTTATCATTTACAAGCATTCAGTCGAATGTCAGAAAGTATTGGTTCCATTTATTTATAACATAGAGGGAAAACCAATTCCAATGAACTCAATTATTAAGGAACAAAAGAAGATTTTATTTATTCCCCAGAATGTTTGTATGACATGCCGGAATGATGTATTGCTTTCTATCATAGAGCTTAAAGCATTTGATCGTAGAAAGGATCTTATTATACTGTTTGAAGCTTCAAATGAAAGAGAGTTAAAGCTTATCAAATCAAAATATAAAATCCCAGCAGATATTTTATTTTCAATCAAAGAAAATTTAAATATTCGAACGGGCAGAAATCCCTTTTTCTTTACGCTGGATGAAAAAAACAGAATTCAACAATTTTTTTTAGCTGAGCCTCATAATTTATTTCTCTTAAATGACTATTTAACATTTTCTGGAAACTTAAATACCATCTAATGTATGAAAGCAATTAAACAGTATAGATATTTCTTGATTGTATTATTGGCCTCCATTCTGACCAATCTTTATTTGATTCATAGTTACGATTTAAAAGGTCTGTTCATTTCTTATGCAAATATGTATGATAATCAGTATCAATTAAATGAAAACAAAATGTACATGGAAAGCTACACTAGTAATGAACGAAATAACTTAAGTCTTACTCAAAAAAATAGTGAGTTGGATAAATTGTTGCAGTCTAGCGATATCATCAAAAGTTTATTCGAGCAAAACGAGACATTGTTCCTTTTTGTTTGCCCTCCAGGATACAAAATGAAGGATCAAATTTCTTCATTTGTTGATTCTTTGCCTTGTCAATCAGTCATAATTAAAATGGAGATGTTTAAAAGTGATTCATTGAGATCGGATCATGTTAGATCAATATATTTGCCAGGATTAAAAGATGTAGTTTATTCTACAAGGGCATTCTGTTTCTTTATGAATAAGGATTATGATAAAACGCTGTCGTTTACATTCTTCAGAAATGAGCTTTATTTTTGGGATAATTATATGCAAGAAATTAAAGGACATATCGAAAACAAAGACATTCTTTGAAAAGCTTAAAAACGATAAGCTCAATGACGAAGCGATTCACACTGGATCGACTAAAAAGAATCAATCTGGTATCTCTTAGAAATCGTGGTTTTAAAGCGTTGTTTACTTTAGCACGCTTTACGGCCCTCCTGTTATTCATTTCGACGATTGCCATTCTTATTCGTGTCTTCGTAGCAGAATTATATTACATTCCATCAAGTAGCATGAACAGTACACTTTATGAGGGGGATGTTGTACTAGTCAACAAAACAAATTACGGTGCATTGCTGCCTCGCAAACCAGTTGACATTCCATTGATCTCCGGTCTATTGTTTATTAAACCGATGGAGAAATGGCTGCTTGAAAAAAAATGGAAGTACCACAGAACAGCGGCTCTGGATGGAATGAAACGAGGCGATGTGGTAGCATTCCGGTTTCCTCAAGGCGATGAAATGTTTATTAAACGTTGTGTGGCCCTTCCAGGTGACACTTTGCGAATTAAACATGATGTTGTTTATGTGAACAAAAAGGAACAACTTTTGCCGGATTCGGCCAGGTTGTATTATCGGATGCAAACATCAAACAACAGCTATACAGACAAGGAGCTTAAAGATCTTATTTCAAGAAAAGACCAGTTGGCAGAAACCGATTCTTGTGGTTGCCTTTTGCGACTCAAACCAGTAGAAGTAAAAACGTTGAGACGCAATGTAAAAGTGAAATCATTGGTCTACTTTGAAGATACTTTCACCGGCAGATCACAGGATTATTTTCCATATAAAGCCTCACTCCATTGGAACAGTTCCAATTATGGTCCGATAGTTGTTCCCAAAAAGGGAGTAACCATTCGTTTAGACACTGCTATTCTGGCCTTTTATAGCAGTATCATTCAGGATTGTGAAGAAAATAAATTGGATGTTGTAGGTGGTGCTATTTTTATCAACGGGAAAAAGTCACAGACGTATACCTTCAAAATGAATTACTATTTTATGATGGGTGACAATCGACTTGATTCCTCTGATTCTCGTTTTCGAGGTTTTGTGCCTGAAGATCAGGTGATTGGTAAAGCAACCCATATTCTTTTTTCATTGGAAAAGGACCCTTGGAAAAAGAAGTGTTTTCGAACAGAAAGAGTGATAAAGAGTGTTTGTTAATTAATAAATAAATGTAAATTAGACGCGTATTAACATAGGCTGTATATTAATACATCAATAAGTAAATCTCTTATACCGTAATCTAAGAACCATGAGCCCCAGAAACCAAAATGTCTCTCCAGCATTCCTTTTTATTATTATAAGTTCGATGATAGCCTCATTGACTTGCTGTAAAAGTGATAAAAAACCAATCGCGGAAGTGAAAGGTTTTAAACAAACGATAGCTGAAAAACCCATTGTTGAAATCAAAGATTTGAATAATGAAGTATTTTATCAGGAAAGAATAAGCAACGGCAAGTTGTATGCCAAGCGCAAAGCAGAACTTCGCTTCCCGATAAACGAACTCCTGGATCGAATATATGTCAAAAATGGAGATAGAGTGCAACAAGGAACATTGCTGGCCTCTTTGGAGCATTTCACTTACAAGAATCAACTCGAAAGAAGTAAGATCTCTTTTGAAAAAGCGAAAGTGGATTTGCAGGATGTTCTGATTGGTCAGGGATTCAATTCGGATGATTGGTCTGATGTTCCACCAGCAACTTTGAAAATGTCTAAAATAAAAAGTGGTTACGAAAATGCATTGTATGATCTCGAATCAGCGCAACATAGTTATGAGAGTACTTTCCTTAAAGCTCCATTTTCCGGTATTATCTGCAGCTTAAAAGCCAAAGAAAGAAACTTACCTGGAAGTGAGCCCTTTTGCATTCTGGTTGACAATTCGAGTTTTGAAGCTGAATTTTCCATACTTGAATCAGAGCTTGCATTAGTCGGGAAAGGGCAAAAGGTAGTGGTTTCACCTTTTTCGAGAGCAGAAGAAAACTATACTGGAGTTATTTCCGAAGTCAATCCTTTGATAGATGAAAACGGTCTGGCCACTGTTAAAGCATTGGTTCGCAATGAACAAAATAAACTTTGTGAAGGAATGAATGTTCGCGTTCTGATCAAAAAGGCTGTTTCGAATTGTCTGGTGGTACCCAAACAGGCAGTAGTCATGCGTTTAGGCAAAGAAGTGATGTTCACCTATCTGGATGGATTAGCTAAATGGCATTATGTAAAAACCATGGATGAAAATAGCACGAGTTATGTTGTGACCGGAGAAGATTTAAAAGCCGGTGATAAAGTGATTGTTTCAGGAAACCTTAATCTGGGTAGCGATGCCGAGGTTATTGTGAAATAGGGTAGAAATATAAAAAAGGAATAGATTCGTATGGTCAAACTTTTAATTTCTCGCCCGGTTGGAGTTATCATGGTTTTTATAGCTGTGTTGATGCTTGGTATTGTTTCTTACAGGCTTCTTCCGATGTCATTAATGCCAAATATCGATATTCCCGAAATTACCGTACAGATAAATTACCCGAACAGCTCTGCCCGGGAGCTGGAAAATGCTGTTGTTAAAAACCTGCGCTCTCAATTGATGCAGGTGGCTAACGTAGCAGATATTAACAGTGATACGCGTGACGGGCGTAGTACTATTCGTATTTCGTTCGAATATGGCACATCCATCGATTATGCATTTATTGAGGTCAACGAGAAGATTGATGCATCAATGGGCTACTTTCCCCGTGATATGAACCGTCCCAGGGTAATCAAAGCTTCGGCCACAGATTTGCCTGTTTTTTACTTAAATGTAACCCTCAAATCAGATGAAATATCCCCTGAAAGATTTATTCAGCTGAGTGAATTCAGTGAAGATGTCATTAGTAAGCGGATTGAACAGCTTAAAGAGGTTGCAATGGTTGACCTAAGTGGTACCATGAGTCCCGAGATTGTGATTAAACCGGATATGAGTAAAATCCAAAGCTTGAAACTCGGTTTAAGTGATATCGAACAGGCAATCAATGGGAGTACTGTTGATGCTGGAAATATTATGGTACTCGATGGGTATTATCAATACCAAATCCGTTTTACTTCGAAATTGAGGACGGTAAAGGATGTTGAAAATGTCTATCTGCGAACTCGTGATAAAGTATTGCAGATTAAAGATATAGCCGATGTGAAAATTCAGGCAAAAAAGCCACAGGGTCTTTTTATTTCCAGGAATAAACAGGCCATTACAATGGCCATCATTCAACAAGCCGATGTAAAGATGGCCGACTTAAAGGTTACATTGGGAGAACTCATTGACCAGTTTCAAAAGGATTATCCGGAGTTGCAATTTGAAATAGCCAAAGATCAAAGTCAATTGTTGGATGTTTCAATGTCCAATCTGCAACAGGACTTATTTATGGGTGCAATTATGGCTTTTGTCATTTTATTTCTTTTTCTGGGTGATTTCCGTGCACCGGTACTAATTGGTATTACGATTCCTTTATCCTTGATTATCAGCTTTCTCTTTTTCAATATGTTCGGTCTTTCCCTTAATATCATTTCATTGGCTGGTTTAACACTTGGATTGGGAATGATTATTGACTGTTCCATCATTGTAATTGAAAATATCTTACACCACTACCACAATGGTAGTTCACTCGATGAAGCTTGTGATAAAGGGACAACGGAGGTGATTCGTCCCATGGTCAGCTCTACATTGAGTACCAGTGCTGTGTTTTTGCCATTGATATTTCTGAGCGGTATGGCCGGTGCTTTATTCTACGATGAGGCTGTCAGTGTATCACTTGGTAACGGTGCTTCACTGATTGTTGCCATAACCATTTTGCCGGTATTGTTCAAGCTTTTTTATAAAAAAAAGGATAAACCGCTTACCGAAAAGGCCAAAGAAAGTGTGATGAAAAAAGTGATCCGAGCGATAGGATTAAATGGAAGAGTCAGTCTTTTTCTCAAAAAAATAAATGTGTCCAAAGCTGTCGAAAGATGGTATGAAAATGGCGTAGCGTGGGTTTTTAGAAACAAAAAAGTGACCACATTCCTGTTTTTTCTGCTTATTGCTCTGAATGTTGTCCTGTTTAGTGTCATTAAAAAAGAAAAGTTTCCGGCTTTACCACAGACTGAATCAATTGTAAATATAGAGTGGAATGAGAATATTCACCTGAATGAGAACCGTAGACGAATTGAACAATTGGTCAATGAACTGAAGCCAGATTTAGAAACGAGCAATTGCCAGATTGGTGAACAACAATTTATGTTGAATCAGGAAATTGACCTGGATTATTTTGAGTCGGAACTTTACCTGAAAGTGAAAAATAAGAACATGATTAAACCGTTGGAAGCCAAAGTTCTATCCATTATTGGTAAACGATTCCCCTTGGCAAAAGTGAGCTTTAGACCACCAACGACCATATTTGAACGTATATTCTCAAACAATGAACCACCCTTACTGGCAAAGGTCAGCGTCAGTGATATTGGACATTTAAATCCAGATAGTGTTCTGGCTTTTGCAGCACTGGCAGATGAACGTGTACATGCAAGTATACCCAATCGTATTTCGTTAAAACAACAAATAGCTATTTCCGTTGATCAGGAAAAGCTTTTAGTCTATGGAGTTGATTTTAACATGGTAAACCAATCTGTTAAAACGGCTTTCAATCAATATGAATTGGCCACTTTGCAATCCAATCAGCGATTTATGCCCATGGTCTTTGGAGACGATTCGGGAATGGCAGTTCAAGCTCTTCAATCCCGATCTGTCATGAATTCAAAGGGTGAAGAATTTCCACTGACCACCTTTATCCGGATGAACCGTGAACAAGATTTAAAATCGGTGATTGCAGGCCAGCAGGGAGAATATATACCGTTGAGATACGATGTTACCTCAAATCAAGTGGATGAATATCAAGCGGAAATCAAGAAATTAGTACGTGAAAAAAACTACCCCGATGTCAATTTTGAAGGCTCACTCAAAAGTAATAACAAATTATTCGGAGAACTGGCTGTCATTTTGCTGATATCCTTATTGTTGTTGTATTTCATTCTAGCTGCTCAGTTTGAGTCCTTGCTTCAGTCTTTGATAGTGCTTATGGAAATTCCAGCCAATATTTCCGGTGCCTTTTTTCTGCTTTGGGTTTTTGATAACTCCTTGAATATCATGTCAGGTATTGGCATCATTGTTGGTTGTGGTGTCTTTATTAATGACTCCATCATCAAAGTGGATACCATCAACCAGCTGAGAAAAAACGGAATGGCACTGATTCCATCCATAAAAAAAGGCGGATTGCTTCGAATCGGTGGCATTCTGATGACCGCTGCAACCACGATTCTGGCTGTTACTCCCTTTTTGTTGGGAAATGATTTGGGCTCGGTGCTTCAAAAACCCTTGTCTCTGGCCTTGATTGGAGGAATGATTGTGGGAACATTCGTTAGTTTGTTTTTTGTTCCATTGGTCTATTGGTGGATTTACAAAAAGGACGAAACCAATAATACCCAACTAGTCAAACCATGAAGATCTCACCGTTTAAAACGATATTGATTTTTTTGGTCCTGGTGACTTTAGGAATTTCCTTGATTGCGCAATTGCCTGTCAAGCTTCAGCCCACTTTAACATTACCTTCTGTTACAGTCTCCTATTCGTGGAGCAATGCCACCGGAAGGATATTGGAACAGAAAGTGACATCTAAGCTGGAGGCGATGATCAGTAGGGTGCGAGGAGTCAAGAAGGTTTCTTCTGTCTCTTCGTCCAATTATGGGTATGTCCTCATTGAGTTTGACAAGGAAACAGATTTCGATGCAGCGCGATTTGAAATATCAACTATTGTACGACAGGCGTATTCAAAGTTTCCTCAAGGAGTCAGTTATCCTTCCATAACGGCGAATAGGCCGGAAGATGATGAACTAAAACCGCTTTTGAGCTATACCATCAATGCGCCGGCATCTCCAGTGCTGATACAAGAATTCGCTGAAAACCAAATAAAGCCTGTTTTATCCACCATCAAAGGAATTAATAAAATTGAAATATATGGAGCGAGTCCAATGGAATGGATTATGGAATACGATGTAAACCAGATGAATAGCCTCGGTATCTTCGTTTCAGACATTCAAATGGCTTTGAATACGTATTTATCAAGAAGTGATGCCGGGATTGGATATGATAAACAGTTGCAAGCAGATACATCGATGATACGTTTGGTTATGCGAAATTGTGATCCTGATAAAGTCGATTTCTTAGGTATTCCTGTGAAGAAATGCGGCACCCGGATCGTTTTTTTGAAAGATATTGTGACGCTTCGTCATCAGGAGCAGGTACCCAATTCTTATTACCGCATTAACGGGGCAAATTCAATAAACATTGTCATTTATGCAGAGGATTTCGAAAATCAATTAAAACTGAGTGATCAGGTTAAAAAAAAGATGGAGGAGGTAAAGGCCAAATTTCCAACCGGTTATTTCCTGATCAACAGTTTTGATGCTACCCAGATCATTCGTCAGGAACTGACAAAAAATGCATGGCGCACTATTTTTACAATTTTGATTTTACTGCTCTTCGTCTTGGCTGTGAGTAGGCAATTCCGGTACCTCTTGTTAATGGTTATTTGTTTGATTGCAAACCTGGCCATTGCGGTGATTTTCTATTTATTATTTGACGTTGAAATCAGTCTATATTCCTTTGCAGGCATTGCCATTTCTCTGGGTTTGATGCTGGAAAATTGCATTGTAATGATAGAACATTATAAAAGATTCAAGAACCGCGCCATTTTTATGGCCATCCTGTCAGCAACACTCACTACCATTGTGGCACTGATGTCAGTCGTCTTTCTTGACGATCGCATTCGTTTGAACTTGTTCGATTTCAGTATTATCATAACCATCAATCTAGCTGTCTCACTGATTGTTGCGTTTTTTCTGATTCCAGCCATCATGGAAAAATTGCCCATCAGATTTCATTCAAAAAAGAGTAATCGAACGTTACTGATTTTCCATAGAACGAAAAAGCCGAAGCGTCGTTTACCAGTTTTGATGGCAAGGTTTTATGAGCGTCTCGTTAAAAACTTACTTCGTTTCAGAAAAACCATCCTTTTCCTGGTTATTATAGCATTCGGTCTACCCATTTTTCTGCTTCCAAACCAAGTAAATACGGAAGGAACATTGGGCCGTTTTTACAACAAAACACTGGGCAGCAGATGGTATGTGGAGAATGCCAAAAAGAATACAGAAATAGCTCTGGGAGGTGCGTTGCGTCTTTTCTATCAAGATGTTTATCAAAATTCAAAAATAAGCTCGATGGAGCGAACGACTTTAAATGTCAATGCACAAATGCCATTTGGGTCCACCATCAGTCAGATGAATGATTTGGTCAAATCCCTGGATGATTATTTGTTGGGGTTCAAGGAAATTGATTTGTTTCAAACCTCAGTATCTGGTGGAGGCAATGCAAATGTGGTTATCTACTTTAAGCCAGAATATGAAAAAACAGGTTTTCCGTTACATTTAAAAGAGCAAGTTATCCAGAAAGCAATTGATTTGGGTGGAGCAGATTGGAGTGTGAGTGGTGTAGGTGACGGATTCAACAATTCAGTTTATGAAACTCTCGGAAGTTCACGCATTAAAATGTATGGTTTCAATTATGATGAACTTTATCATTGGGCAGAAGTGATAAAAGACAGTTTAATGGCAAGTCCGCGCATCAGAGAGGTAACAATTCTATCCAGAGATTCCTGGATGAAGGATAGATCCTATGAGTTTGTGATGGATTTGGATCATGAAAAATTGATCACTCAAAATATATCACCCTCTGAAATGTACGGCTCTTTAAATAATTACAATCTCAGAGAAAATTATCTCACTTCAATTTTGGTTCAAGGAAAACGGGAGCAAGTTCGACTGGAATCGAAACAAAAAAAGAAAATGGACCTTTGGCAACTTCAACGAATTCCCAATCCATCTGGAAATACCTTTTTTCAGATTCAGGATCTGTCTAGTGTCAAAAAAGAGGATGTCAATCTTGATATTTGCAAGGAAAATCAACAATACCGCCTCATCCTGGCTTACAATTATATTGGTAACGAGTCGATGGGTGATCTCATTCAAAATCGAATTCTAAAAGAGGTGAAAACATATTTACCCCTTGGTTATTCTGCTGAAAACGGTTTGAGATTCGGAGGCATGGGAAGTAATGCTAAAAAACAATATTGGCTACTCGTGCTTGTGATTGTTGCAATCTTCTTTATTTGTTCCGTTCTTTTTGAATCCTTGCTTCATCCATTGGCCGTTATTGCGATGATTCCGTTTTCGTATATTGGCTTGTTTCTTGCTTTTTATTTTTTCGACCTGAATTTTGATCAAGGAGGATTTGCTGCGTTTATCCTGCTGAGTGGTTTATCTATCAATCCAGCTTTGTACATTATTAATGAATATGACCTACTTCGTCGGGAATACGCGGGTCGTAAAATATCTTCCTACCGACTTTATATCAAAGCCTTTAACCGAAAGATTTTATCCATACTGCTTTCTGTTTTTGCAATAATCCTTGGACTCGTTCCATTTCTGATTGGTGGAGCGAAAGAAGCGTTTTGGCCAGCTTTAGCTGGTGGTACAATCGGTGGTATGCTATTTTCCGTCCTTGGTGTGGTCATTGTTTTACCTGTTGTTCTTTTGAAAAAAACAAGAAAGTAATCAGATAAAGAACCATGATCCAATTCATTCAAAAATACAGAATTACAGTCCTATTAATTGGCGTTTTCTTTTTGATTTCACGCCTGTTTTTAGCTTGCTGTTTCCAACCTTCCAACACCGATGTCGGATTGTATGCCCATTATGCCTTTGTGAACAGTGATGCATTGCGTAACCATACTACTATCTATGATACCACCGATGCAACGATAGAGTATCCGCCACTGGCCATCATGTGGATGTCTGCGCCGATGCTTTTTTTAAACATGGACGATGACTTTGGAGAAGTTTCGCAGGATACATTTTTTAAATGGAGGTCTATTTACAAATATTTATGTTTCGCTTTTGATCTTTTCCTATTTTGTATCCTACTTTTCTTTTTTCTAGGCAATTCCAGGAGTTTTAAAGTTGATTTAAAGGGGCTGATTGTTTATGTGGTAACCGGATTGATCCTGTTCTACTTTTTATACGACAGGCTTGATTTATATCTTGGTGGAATACTTTTTCTTGCCTTTCTACTATTGAGAAGCCATAAGCATTGGATGTTTGCGCTATCTATGCTTGCCATCGGAATTAACTTCAAGTTGGTTCCCATACTGCTCATTCCTTTATTTATAATAGGGACTTTACCTGCTAACTATATTGGATTTTTCTATAAGAGACTGTTAAGAAAACAGTTGGTTTTAGCCGTCCTAAAAAGAAGTTTCTTTTTAGTGGGAGTCATTCTTTCCCTTTTTCTCCCTTTTTACTTTTGGGGAGGCAGATCTACCCTTGATTTCCTTTCTTATCATAGTGATCGTGGCGTACAACTAGAATCCATTTACAGTTCCATCTTAATGATGCTTCATTTCATAGGACTGCCTGTCTATGTGACCTATGGTTTTGGGTCGTTTAATCTTGAATCTGATCTATCTCCTTTCTTTTCAATGATATCTTCGCTATTTGTTGTTTTATCAGTTTTAGGCATTTTACTTTTTTGTATCAGCCGTTTAAAACATCATTCTTTGCTTTTAGAAGCAAGTGAGCATCTGAACAAGGATACTAAGACAATAGCACAGTGTTTTCCACAGACTTTTCTGTATCTCACTATTGCTACTTTGTTGGCAGGCATTGCCGTCTCAAAAGTTTTTTCACCGCAATATCTTTTGTGGTTAGTACCACTTTTTGGACTTCTGCCTTATCAAAACAAGAGTACAAAATGGGCGGGCGTCTTGTTTGTATTTGTTTGTCTACTAACCGCACTCATTTATCCTTTTTTATATTTTACCGATTTTGTCCATAATCAGGCAGTGCTTGCTAACGGAAAAATCTTCTGGGAAGCACCAACCATTCTGGCTGCCAATATTCTGATTTTGCGTAATTTTTTGTTGATTGCAACGACACTTATGTTGTTGAACGCCTCTAAATCTGTTAAATAATAAACTAAATACGATGAAAAAAATAGCAATCCTCCTCCTTGCACAACTATTCATATATGGAGTAAGTGGGCAAACAAAAATTCAGCTAAGTCTCAAAAAAGCCATTGAATTGGCAAATGATAGTTCCATTGCTGCTTTTCGGGCACAAAATCTTTTCCTTGCCTCTTTTTGGGATTATAAGAATTATGAAGCTAGCTCCAAGCCGACGCTAAGCTTGAATACAAGTCCTTTTAGTTACGACCGATCCATAACCAAACAGTTTAATGCTGTTGATTCAAGTTACAGCTATTATCAGCAACATAACCTAAGTTCCGCTATGGGTTTGAGTTTGAATCAAAATATAGCGCTGACGGGAGGTAGCATTTCTGTCAATTCAAGTTTGAATCGCCTGCAAAATTTCGGTTCACAGCCGTTCACACAGTTTTCAAGTTCACCCGTTTGGATAGCTTTAAGTCAGCCTTTGTTTGCATACAATTCCTTTAAATGGGAAAAAAAGATTGCACCCCTAAAATATGAAAAAGCTAAAAAGGAATTGATTTCATCCTTTGAAGATAACGCATATACCGTGGTTAGTTATTTTTTCAATCTGGCAATGGCTGAACAGAATTTTAAGCTTGCCCAAACCAATTTAGCCAATGCGGACACGTTATATGCCATTGGCAATAAGCGTTATGCGATATCAACTATTACAAGGATGGATTTGCTGAATTTGAGACTTGAACTGCTAAACTGCAAAGATCAGCTCACTATTGCCGGGAATAGCCTTACCCGTGCACAATCGCTCTTACTTTCCTTTTTAAGTATGGATAAGAATACACCTTTGGAATTGATTCTACCTGAAGAAATTCCGGATTTGACAGTAGAAGTATCCAAAGCCATAGAACTGGCAAAAGCAAATAATCCGACCGTTTTGGGTTTTCAACAAGATGAACTTGAAAGCAACAGCAATATCGAATCGATTAAAAAGAAAAATCAACCCGAGGTGTCACTGAATGCTTCTTATGGATTAAGTCGTACGTCAGATAAGTTGCCAGAGGTATACAAAGGTCTAAGCAGGCAGGAATATGTCAATTTGAACCTGAGTATTCCATTGATGGATTGGGGGTTAAGAAAAGGTCGCTTGAATCTGGCTTTAAAAGAACGTGAGGCTAAAATGGCTAGCCTGAAACAAGACAAAATAGATTTTGAGGAGGAAATAGGTACTCAGGTTGCAACGTTTAATGTCCAGAATCATTTAGTCCTATCTGCCAGGGAAACTTCGAATGTAGCCAATGAAGCGTATGAAATCAGCAAGATCAAATTCAAAATCGGGAATATGGATATTAATGACATGATAGCCCAGTTAAACCGCAAAGACTCCGCTTTGCGAAACTACATCAGTACCTTGCAAGGATATTGGAGTAGTTTTTATGCTGTCCGTAGAATAACCCTTTTCGACTTTGAAACCAATCGAAGTTTATCCATCAACTTTGACCAGAAGTTGGGTTTATAAGAAGAAACCAAAAATTCCGAATTTGAATTATTTTTTTGATTCGAAAATAATTCGTTTATTTGTTATTGCGTAACAAAAAATAAACAATTCGTCATGAAAAAACACATTTTACTGGTAGCGACTTTCGCTCTTCTCTTTTCATTAAGTGCCAACGCGCAGCTGTTTTGGAAGATTTCAGGTAATGGATTGGAAAAGACAAGTTATTTGTTTGGAACACATCATTTAATTAATAAGGACCAAATTAAGAATTTTGATCAGATTTTAACCATCAGTGGACAAGTGGATGCTGTGGTAGGTGAAATAGATATGTCTGATATGCAAACGCAGGCGGTCAAAATGATGTCTGATGTCATGATGAAAGATACCACCATGAAGGATTTGCTAAGTGCTGAGGATTATGCTTTTGTAGACAGTGTCTTTCAAATTACGATGAATACTGGGTTGGATAAGTTGGGTACTATGAAACCGGCCATGTTGAGCGCCTTTTATGTAATTGCTTCCTATATGAAAGAAAATGGTACAAATGCACCTCCAACAGGTGTTGATGAACTATTTCAGAAAAAAGCCAAAGAACAAAATAAAAAAATCCTGCCCCTGGAAACCATTGATGAGCAGATGTTCATGTTATTCGGATCCATGTCTTTGAAACGTCAGGCTGAAGTATTAGTCAAAGACTTAAAAGAGATCCAGAAAAGCAAAGAGGATATGAAAAATCTGAATTCGTATTATCTGACAGGCGACTTGGTTGGAATTGAATCTTTATCTAATATGTCCTGCAATTGGACACCAGAGGAAGTTAAGGTGCTGATTGATAACCGTAACCTTAACTGGGCTAAAAAACTGCCAACAATGTTGAAGGAACAATCTTGCTTTATTGCTGTAGGTGCTATGCACCTTGTTGGTGAAACCGGGTTGATCAAACAGCTGAAAGCTGCAGGCTACAAAGTGGAGCCGGTAGTGCTATAAAGACTTTACCAACCACCACCCAGTGCCCGGTACAATGCCACCACTGCCTGCAATTTTTCTACTTGATCATTGACTGAGGCCAACTGTGCAGTAAGCAAACTTTGTTCCGAAGTCAACACATCCGTGTAGTTGGTTGCTGAGCTGTATTGCAACAATTCTTTGGTGAATTCCACCGATTTTTCGAGCGCTTCCAATTGCTTCGTTCTGGATAGTTCCTTTTCAGTAGCCATTTGATAGGCGTACAAAGCATTGGAAACTTCTTCGCCGGCTATTAATAAAGACGCTTTGAAGGAATTGAAAGCTTCCTGCTGTTTGGCTTGGGCTATTTTATGATTGGCTTTTATCTGACCATGGTTAAAGATGGGTTGGGTGAGTCCGCCAATCAAGCTGTAGAATAGATTGTTTTCCAGGAAGTTGGTGAGATTGGTGCTGGCTATCCCACTACTGGCCGTGAGTGATAAGCTTGGATAAAAAGCAGTTTTGGCCACATTGACATTTTCAAAGGCTTCCCGCAAGGCAAATTCTGCTTCCTGCACATCTGGACGGTTGCTCAAAAGCTGGCTGGAAACACCGGTCTTCAGATCGGTTTGTGGTACTTGTTGAGCTAGTTTGCCACGGATGATAGTACCGGACGCTTTGCCCAGAAGGGTACACAATGCATTCTCCGTTTCGCGGATGCTTTTTTGCAGGTCGGGGATGCTCACCTCGGCTGAGTAAAGGTTCGCCTGACTTTGTACCACAGCCGCGCCGGTGACTACGCCGGATTCTTTCAATAGAGTCATGCTTTCAACATCCTGTTCGCGAATCTGTATGGTCTGTCGGGTGATGGCAAGTTGTTCATCCAGGGCAAGCAGCGTGTAATAGCTATTGGCGATGTTGGCTATCAAGGCCGTTTGAATGGCACGACGGGCTGCATCTGTCTGTAAATAGGATGCCAGTGCGGCTTTTCGGGAGCTTTTAAGTTTACCCCAGATATCCACTTCCCAGACGGAACTCAGATAAGGTTGCCAAATAGTCGCAGCAGGACTTCCTGATGCACCGCTTAGAGTGACTGTAGCTGTAGCGTTAAGCGAAGGATATACGGCCAATTTGCTTTGTTTTAAAGTAGCCTGAGCCATATTTATCCGTTCAACGGCAGACTTTAGATCGAGGTTTTGATCAAGTCCTTCCTGAATAAGTTGCTGCAGCAGCTGGTCAGAGAAAAGTTCCTGCCAGGGCCTTTTAGCCATGGTTATCGAGTCTGTACCGTTTACGTCTCTATAAAGACCCTCGGCAAGTGAACGTTCCGGTTGCTTGTATGTTTTGGTGACCACCCCACAGGAAGCCAGCAAAATAGCTGACAAAAAGGTGATTGCTATATGTCTGAAGATTTTATTCATAGTCCTATGTTCCAATTAATTTTTTTCAACCGAGGTTTCGCTCAGAATGACAACTTCATTGTTGGTATGCTTTTTGGTGAATTTTTCAGTAAGTGTCTGGAAAATAACATACAATCCGGGTACAACGAGGATTCCAAACAAGGTCCCAAATAACATACCTCCCACAGCAGAGACACCGATGGCACGGTTTCCGTTGGCTCCGGCACCGGTTGCAAACATTAATGGCATGATACCAAAAATAAAAGCTAAGGAAGTCATGATGATAGGACGGAATCGGGCTTTGGACCCTTCAATGGCTGCATCAAAGACGGACATACCTTTTTCTCGTCTGGCTTTTGCGTAATGCACAATCAGGATGGCGTTTTTGGCCAAAAGACCAATCAACATGATCATGGATATTTGCATATAGATGTTGTTGTCAATTCCAAAAATCTTGGCGAAAAGGAATGTTCCACTCAGACCAACGGGCAAAGATAGGATGACTGCAAATGGTAACAGGTAATTGTTGTAGAGTGCACAGAGCAACAAGTATACAAAGAGCAAGCTGAGCATTAGTACGGATGCCATCTGTGAACTACTGCTTTCTTCCTCACGACTTAAACCGGAAAATTCATAACCGTAACCTTGCGGGAGTGTATTCGCAGCCACATCTTTGATCGCTGTCAGGGCTTCTCCTGAGCTGTATCCGTCAGCAGGAGATCCGTTGACAGTCATGGAGGAATACATGTTGAACCTGGATAGACTTTCCGGGCCATGGGTGGGGGTCATGGTGACAAATTCCGAGATCGGGGCCATTCGATTGCTGCTACCTCTCACATAAATTTTATTGAGACCTTCGATGTTTCTTCGATATGTGGAGTCCGCTTGAATCATTACACGGTATTGTTTTCCGAAACGGGTAAAGTTGGAAGCATAATAGCCACCGTAATACACTTGCATGGCGTCCATAATATCGCTTACGGACAAGCCCGCTTCCTTGATTTTAGGGACATTCAGTGACATCAGATATTGCGGGAAATTCGGGTTGAACGAGGTTCGGGCAAATTTGATCTCAGGCCGTTCACCCAAGGCGTTCAGGAATTCCTGTGAAGCCTTGTAGAATTCTTCTGTTGTATGACCGACTTTGTCTTGCAATTCAAAGGAGAATCCGGCGGTAGAGCCAAAACCAGAAATGGTAGGCATGGAAAGCGGGGTAATCTTGGCATCCCGGATATTAGCCGTTCCTTCGATAATCTTGTTGATAACGTCTTTGTTACTTATATCACGCTCCTCCCAAGGTTTCAGTTTTAGAGTGACTTCAGCGTATGAACTTCCGTTTCCATCAATCGTGTTTCGTCCGACGGATCTCATAATATTCTTGATTTCAGGGATGGTTTGGGCTACGCTGTCCACCTGGGCTGCCACTATTGATGTGCGTTCCATGGTAGATGCCGGGGGAAGGCTGATGTTCACAGAGATGGTTCCCATGTCTTCATCAGGTACGAATCCGGTTGGAGTGGTTTTCATCAGGATATATAGTCCACAAGTGAAAACGAGTATCAGAACAACGACGGTTTTCAGGTGTCCGGACAAATATCGGACGATGCCAGAGTATTTATGAACGGTCACATCATAGCCTGCCTCAAAGGCATCCATGAATTTCTGAGTATATTTCTTGTGTGTTTTTTCTTCGTTTTTGGGCTTGAGTAATAAGGCAGCCAAGGCTGGACTGAGTGTCAGGGCATTCACGGCTGAAATCAGAATGGCCACAGCCAGAGTCAAACCGAACTGTTTGTAGAATACGCCGGAGGAACCAGTAACAAAAGTGACAGGTACGAATACGGAAGCCATGACTAAGGTGATGGCAATGATAGCACCTGAAATTTCATCCATGGCGTCTATTGAGGCCTGTTTGGCGGACTTATAGCCCATATCCAGCTTGGCGTGGACCGCTTCAACCACAACGATAGCATCATCAACGACAATTCCAATGGCCAGGACCAAAGCGAATAAAGTTAAAAGGTTGATGCTGAAGTTGAACAGATAAAGAAAAAAGAACGTACCGATGATAGCTACGGGGACCGATATGGCAGGTATCAGGGATGAACGGATATCTTTCAGGAAAAGGAAAACGACCAAAAAGACCAAGAGGAAAGCTTCCACGAATGTTCTCAATACTTTTCCGATGGAAGCATCCAGAAATTCATTGATATTCACCATGTCTGTGTAGTGTACACCTTCAGGGAAGGATTTTTGTGCTTCTTTCAGTACATCCTCACATCCATTAATGACATCCCTTGCGTTGGATTCTGCTGTCTGACTGACTGCAATGTTTGTCGCTTTCATACCGTTCACCCAAAGCGAACTTTGGTAGGAAGTGGCACCCAGTTCTATCCTGGCAACATCCTTGAGAAAGAGCAATTTTCCGTCGGCACCTGCTCTGACCACGATATTTTCAAAATCAGAGACTGTTTTCAATTTACCGGTATACCGAATCACATACTGGAAACTTTGATTTCCTTGTTCTCCGAATTTTCCCGGTGCAGCTTCGATGTTTTGATCGGCCAAAGCTTCCGTGATGTCACTGGGGGATAAACTATAGCTGGTCATTATGTCCGGCTTTAGCCAGATACGCATCGAGTAGTTTTTTGATCCCCATGCTGCCGCATCACCCACGCCCTCCACGCGTTGCATTTGTGGCGTAACGTTGATATTGGCGTAATTTTGCAGGAAAATCTCATCGTACTCTGGTTTCTCACTGTATAGGGTGGTCATTAACAGTGTGCTGTTCTGCCGTTTTCGGACAGTAACACCGGACTGGGTCACTTCTGCCGGCAATGATTTTGCGGCAGTTGAAACCCTGTTCTGTACGTTGACAGCAGCCATATCGGCATCTATTCCAACTTTAAAAAAGACGTTGATGTTTCCTGAACCATTGTTGGTGGCGCTGGATGTCATATAGGTCATTCCTTCTACGCCGTTAATGGCTTCTTCGAGCGGTATGACGACACTATTCATGACTACATCTGCGTTCGCACCTGAATAGTTGGCAGAAACACGGATGGTAGGAGGAGTGATGTTCGGATATTGGGCGATGGGCAATTTGACCAACCCCAGGATACCCAACAAAACGATTAAGATGGATATGACAGTACTGAGAACCGGGTGTTCTATAAATCTCTTGAACATTTGCTTTTATGCTTTAGTGGACAGACTGGTAGATGGTTGAGGCGTTGGCTGCCACCGGCTTGATTTCCTGTTTATCTTTTAACAGGTGCACTCCTTCCAGAATAATGCGATCTCCGGTTTTGAGGCCTTCTGTCACTACATAATACTGACCGTCACTGCTAACAAGGGTTTTGACTGGCACACTGTTTGCTTTGTTGTCAGCACTGACCGTAAAGGCAAAACGTACGTCCTGCATTTCTGTGGTAGCACTCTGTGGTATGACGATGACCGATTTAAAAGCTTCGGGTATGCGAAGGGTAGCACTACTTCCACTTCTGATCAGACCTGATGGATTTGGAAAATGAGCTCTGGTTGTGGATGATCCGGTTTGTGGGTCTATCTGTGCGCTAACCATTTCTATTTTTCCTTTTTCTGAATACACGCTGCCATCGGTCAGGATCAAAGATACTGCAGGCAAGCTTTTTATTTTTTCACTCAGGGTTTTACCCGACGTGTTGCGCGAAAAATCCAGCATCTGTTTTTCGGTGAAAGAAAAATAGGCATAGACGCTGCTGATATCAGATACGGTAGTCAATGCTTCTGTGGTGGTGCTGCTAACCAGTGCACCGACTTTAAACGGAATAAGACCTATGGATCCGTTAGCCGGACTGGTCACTTTACAATAACCAAGGTTTATTCTGGCGTTTGCCAGATTGGCTTTGGCTTGAGCCAGTGATGCTTTCTTTGATTTCAGATTGAGTTTGGCCGATTCTTCTTCGTATTGGCTGATAATTCCTTTTTCGACCAGTGGTTTCACCTTTTCTACTTCGAGCTGTGCGATGGAAACAGCTGCATCTGCACTTCCAATGGCTGCTTGTGCATTGCGGACGTCCTCTTCGTATTGTGGATTGCTGATGCGAAAAAGGGTTTGTCCTTTTTTGACGGTGGCGCCTTCATCCACATAAATGGCATCTATATAACCGTCTACTCTCGAACGAATTTCTACATTTTGTTTTCCCTCGATGGTGGCAGGATAATCGGTGCTGATACTAATATCTTGTGGTTTAAGGGTTAGCACCTGATACGTTTTAATTTCATCCTGCTCGTCCTTTTTGCTTTTATCACTGCAGGAACTAAATAGCGTTAACATTAAAATGGCTCCCCAGATCGCTGGAGAGGCTTTCTTTATTTTTTGAATCATAAGATTGTTTTACGTCGGGTTTGGTAGTTAGACTTTGTATGTGGTGTTTTGGTTTAGTTGTAAAAAAAAAAAAAATTTCAGTAAAAATAAGAGGTTAAAGTCATAAGAAAAAGTTAAATAGTAAAAATAACCAAATTGGAATCTGCTAATTTATATATTAAATAAATATGAATCAAAATAAATATAATATTAAAAATAATTAGTTACTTTGCGGTTAAATAAATAATAACATAATGTTTACAAATACACATTTAATAATAGCCTGTAAATTCCTGAAGTTTGCATCCGTAGGACTTTTCGGCGTTTTCATTGATTTCAGCCTTACCTATTTCTTAAAAGAAAAATGCAAAGTCCAGAAGTACGTTGCCAATTCCATTGGCTTTACCCTGGCAGCATCCACCAATTATTTTCTGAACCGCATCTGGACATTCCAGAGTAAGAACTCAGATATATTGAATGAATATGGCCGATTTCTGTTTGTCTCCATTCTTGGACTAGCTATCAATAACCTGATATTAAGACTTTTGGTAAGCAAGTTCGGGAAAAATTTCTATTTGTCCAAGCTAATTGCAATAGGCATTACCACTCTTTGGAATTTTACGGCAAACCTGTTATTCACCTTTCAAGTATAGATTATGATTAACCAAAAGAGCGAACATTCGATTTTCAGGAAAGAGGTCATCGTCTTGTTTATACTATCCAAAACTCTAACCATTCTACTGATGTTGTTTTTTTACAACAACAATGTATCCTTGCATCAATTTAATCTGTGGAACCGTTGGTATAATACAGAAGGTCTGCCGTCTTTTCTCTGGCCCTTTGCCAATTGGGATGGTCAGCACTATTTGCTCCTGTCGGATTGGGGGTACAATCTCTTTCAGGACAGCAGAGCCTTTTTCCCTTTTTATCCGATGGCAATAAAGTTGGTTAATCTGGTCGTAAACAATACCTACCTGTCCGCATTACTATTAAACCTGGTCGTTTCCTACTTGTTTCTGGGCTATTTTTATAACTATGCCATTCACTATATTGAAAAGGAAAAAGTGGTCAAATCGATGATTCTGATTGTTTGTTTTCCTGCCAGTTTTTTCATGACAGCTTTTTATGCAGAAGCGATGTTTCTGTTCCTGATCTTTGCCTTTCTCTATTATTACGACAGTCGAAAAAGCTACTGGAGCCTGCTTTTTGCTTTTTTGTTACCATTGGCGAAAGGTCAGGCATTTTATGTAATGCTTTCCATCCTTGTACTGATAGTCATCAGGCTTTTCAAAAGAGAAAAGATAAACTACAAATACGAAGCATCCAACCTTTTGGCATTTATAGGGGGAGGCATGGCCTATTTAGCATTCTTTTATTTTACGACAGGCGATGCTTTTAGTGGCATTCAGGCACAGAATCATTTTGTATTTAACTTGAAATTAGAGAATGCAATCAATATTCCTCGGTTTGTAGAATACTTGTTTTCTCCAAGTTCCGCTTTTTTCGCTTATGAAAATTCATTGATCGATAAAATGTTTATCCTGATAGCCCTTATTCTGATACTAGTGACTTGTCAGTCAAAAAGAACAGTGTGGTTTGTCTTTTATTTGTTGCTTTCTTACCCAATAGCGTCCTTGGGCATGGGTGGATCGTTTACCCGGTTCGCGTTGATGTTGGTTCCATTTTTCTGTCTGTCCTTTTTCTCCTACAGAAATCTGAATAACTATGTTTTTGGTTTGATCTGTACGGTGATGTTGTTACTGCAAATAGTATTTATTTATAGATTTTCGCTCAATTTATGGGTTGGATAAGATCCTATTAGATGATAATTTACCTAATTATAACTTTATCTCACTGGGAAAGGGCCCCAGATTCACGCCCGTTTTTTATATCTTTGCCTACCAAAATTCAGGTTCAGGCCATGAATTAAAACTTAAAAAACAAAAGTCGAGTGAAAGTTTGTATCGCAGAAAAGCCCAGTGTAGCCCGTGAAATTGCTGCCATTCTAGGTGCCACCCAAAAGAAGGATGGTTATTTGGAAGGAAACGGTTATCAGGTAACCTGGACGTTTGGGCATCTTTGTACCCTCAAGGAACCTCACGATTATACCGCCGAATGGAAATCGTGGGATTTACGGTATCTTCCCATGATACCACCTCGATTTGGGATCAAGCTCATCGATAATGAAGGCTATAAAAAACAATTTGCCATCATTGAAAAACTGTTCAGTCAGGCCGAAGAAATCATCAACTGTGGTGATGCGGGTCAGGAGGGAGAGCTTATTCAACGATGGGTAATGCAAAAGGCAGGTTGTAAATGCCCGGTTCGCAGATTGTGGATTTCATCCCTGACTTCGGAAGCTATCAAAGAGGGTTTTACCAAACTCAAACCTCAGGAGGATTACACATCGCTGTATGAAGCCGGAATGCTCAGAGCCATTGGTGATTGGTTGCTGGGTATGAATGCCACCAGACTTTACACGGTTAAATTTGGGAGAAATCGTCAGGTGCTTTCCATCGGCAGGGTTCAAACACCTACATTGGCCTTGATCGTAAACCGTCAGCTCGAAATAATGAATTTTGTACCACAAACTTACTGGGAGCTCAAGACAGTATACCGTGACACGACTTTTTCTGCCACAAAAGGACGGTTTACCACCAAAGAGGAGGGAGAAGATTTTTTACAGAAAGTAATTACATCGCCCTTTATTGTGACCGATACCTCTGCCAAAAAAGGCAAGGAGGCGCCACTCAGACTGTTTGACTTGACTTCTTTGCAGGTAGAAGGCAATAAGAAATTTGCTTTTTCTGCAGACGAAACATTAAAATTAATACAATCGCTGTACGAAAAGAAATTGACCACCTATCCTAGGGTGGATACAACCTTTTTGAGTGACGACATTTATCCGAAAATAGAACCAACTCTGAAGGGACTCAGGGATTATTCGGTTTTGACAGCACCTTTGCTGGCGACTAAAATTCCCAAGACCAAGAAAGTTTTTGATAATAGCAAAGTGACTGATCACCATGCAATTATACCCACGGGTGTAGCGCCGATGAACATCACCGCCGATGAACGCAAAATCTATGACCTGGTAACCAGACGTTTTATTGCCGCTTTTTACCCGGACTGTGTGTTTTCTACCACTACCGTAATGGGTGCAGTAGAAGATGTGCCTTTTAAAGTGACCGGAAAACAGATACTAGAGCCGGGCTGGCGCGTGGTTTTTGATAAAGAGGCCCTGAAGAACGAGGACGACGAAGCCAACGGAAAACCCATAGATGAAGAGCGTACGTTGCCTGATTTTGTGAAAGGGGAGCAAGGCCCGCATGTACCTGATTTATCAGAAAAACAGACTCAACCACCCAAGCCGTATACCGAAGCAACTCTATTGCGAGCTATGGAAACAGCCGGTAAACTGGTTGATAATGAAGATCTCCGGGATGCCCTGAAGGAAAACGGAATTGGCCGTCCTTCCACCCGTGCCAGCATCATTGAGACCCTTTTCAAACGAAATTATGTACGTAAGGAGAAAAAGAATTTGATTGCGACTGAAACTGGTATTGCCCTGATTCAACAAATTCAGGAGGAATTGCTGAAGTCGGCTGAGCTTACCGGATTATGGGAGAAGAAGTTGCGTCAGGTGGAAAAAAAGGAATACGATTCTGCAAAGTTTTTGGAAGAGTTGAAAGCGATGGTTACCCAGGTAGTCAATAATGTAAAATCACTGTAAATCAACCAAATAAAATGGAGTGTAAATAAATACAAAAAACCATCGAATTGTAATGTGGAGTTTGCAAAATCAAGATTATTGTTTAATTTTGTACATCCAATTTAATCAAGAAAATGGAAAGCTTTTATCGCACCCACAAATATTTGATAGAACATGTGCAACCACATGTCAGGCGGCTGTTGATGGATGAGATTGACTGGAATAATCGGTTAATTGGAATCAAGGGCTGTCGCGGTGTGGGAAAAACGACTTTTTTACTCGATTATGCCAAGGAAAAATTTGGAACCGACAGGTCCTGTCTTTATATCAATCTGAATCATTTTTATTTTACGCAACACCGATTGGTGGATTTTGCCAAAGATTTTTGTTGCCAGGGTGGTAAGACATTGATGATCGATCAGGTTTTCAAAACGCCCAATTGGTCCCAAGAATTGAGAGCCATTTACGAACAATGCCCCAAACTCCAGATTATTTTCTCCGGTTCCTCTGTGATGAGGCTAAAAGATGAGAATCCCTATTTGGTAGATATAGTAAAATCTTATAACTTGCGAGGTTTTTCGTTTAGGGAATATGTAAACCTGATGGCTGGCACAAATTTTCAGCATTATCCGCTGGATGAACTGTTGAAAAATCACGAACAGATATCAAAAGATATCTTGTCAAAATTGAATCCGCAGGTTTTTTTCCAGGATTATATACATCATGGTTTTTACCCATTTTTTCTGGAGAAACGAAATTTCTCTGAAAATTTGCTGAAGACGATGAACATGATGCTTGAAGTAGATGTTCTCTTAATCAAGCAAATAGATTTAAAGTACTTGCCGAAAATAAGGCAATTGCTCTATATGTTGGGAAATGATGCACCATCAGCACCCAACGTTAGTCACCTAAGCACTGAAATTGAAATTTCCAGGGCTACGGTGATGAATTACATCAAGTATTTGGAGGACGCGCGTTTCATTGATTTGTTATACCCAGTGGGTGAACATTTTCCAAAGAAACCTTACAGGATATATTTGCACAACACCAATCTGATGTATGTGCTTCAGGATAAATTGAAAGTGAATAAGCAGGATCTCTGCGAAACTTTTTTTTACAATACGACGCACCGCGACAATAGGGTGAATCAGGGTAAAAAGAGTGGCCAATTCATATTGAATGAAATTCAGCCGTTCCAGGTTTGCAGTGGCAGACTAAATGGTAAAAATAATCCAGGTATTTTTTATGTCATGGATAAACTGGATTCTGGTCGCGAAAACTTCATTCCATTGTGGATTTTCGGTTTTTTATACTAAGATAACAAAACAATATAAACACTTAATTTTTATTTGTATGACAAAAGAGAAAAAGTTTTTAACCTGTGACGGTAATCAGGCAGCCGCACATATCGCTTATATGTTTAGCGAAATAGCTGCTATTTACCCTATCACGCCGTCATCCACAATGGCAGAATATGTGGACGAATGGGCTGCCGCCGGTAGAAAAAATATCTTCGGAGAAAAAGTCCAGGTTCAGGAAATGCAGTCTGAAGCAGGTGCTGCTGCAGCTATGCACGGATCGCTTCAAGCTGGAGCTTTATCATCAACTTTTACTTCATCACAGGGTTTATTACTGATGATCCCAAATATGTATAAAGTTGCCGGTGAACTCCTTCCTGGTGTATATCATGTTGCTGCCCGTGCTTTGGCTTCACATGCATTATCCATCTTTGGTGACCACCAGGATGTAATGGCTGTACGCCAAACAGGTTGTGCCATGTTGGCCACAGGATCTGTACAAGAAGTGATGGATTTGGCTGCTGTAGCACATTTATCTGCTATCAAGTCACGTGTTCCATTTGTACACTTCTTTGATGGTTTCCGTACTTCTCATGAAATACAAAAAATTGAACAAACGGATCAGGATGCTGTAATGGCATTGGTCGATCAGGAAAAATTAAAGGAATTCCGTGAACGAGCTTTGAATCCAGAAAATCCAGTACTTCGCGGTACAGCACAAAACCCTGACATTTATTTCCAGGCTCGTGAAGCATCCAATCCATTTTACGATAATATTGTTCCAATAGTTGAAGAATACATCAACGAAATGAACACGATCACTGGCCGCAACTATGGCTTGTTTGATTATTATGGTGCACCTGATGCTGACCGCGTGGTTATTGCCATGGGCTCAAGTACAGAAGCTATCCGTGAAGGCATCGACTATCTGACCGCTAAAGGTGAAAAAGTTGGTTTGGTTGCTGTTCACCTTTATCGTCCATTCTCCGCTAAACACTTCCTGGCTGCAGTTCCCAAGACTGCTAAAAAGATTTGTGTACTTGATCGTACTAAAGAACCGGGTGCAACCGGTGATCCACTTTACCTGGATGTAAAAGATTGTTTCTATGGCGCAAAAGAGGAACCTACCATTGTAGGTGGCCGTTATGGCTTGTCTTCCAAAGATTTTACACCGGCTCAGGTACTTTCTGTCTATGAAAATCTGGGCATGAACATGCCTAAAAACCACTTCACAGTAGGTATCGTTGATGATGTTACTTTCACTTCTCTTCCCTGGAAAGAAGAAATCGCTATGGGTGGTGCCGGCACTTACGAAGCTAAATTCTATGGTTTAGGTGCTGACGGTACTGTTGGTGCAAATAAAAACTCCATCAAGATCATTGGTGATAATTCCAATAAGAAAGTTCAGGCTTATTTCTCCTACGATAGTAAGAAATCAGGTGGTTTCACCTGTTCTCACCTTCGTTTCGGAGATTCTGAAATCCGTTCCACCTATTTGGTGACCACTCCAGACTTTGTTGCATGTCACGTACAGGCTTACCTGCACCTTTATGACATCACCAAAGGTTTGAAAAAGAATGGTACCTTTTTGTTGAATACTGTTTGGAATGCTGAAGAAGTGGTAAAAAACTTACCTATCAAAGTAAAAAAATATTTGGCAGCCAACAACATCTCTTTCTACATTATCAATGCCACTGACATTGCTCAGAACATTGGTTTGGGAAATCGTACCAATACTATTCTGCAATCAGCTTTCTTCAAGATCACCAACGTGATACCTTACGAACTGGCTGTAGAAAAAATGAAATATGCCATCAACAAGTCCTATGGCAAAAAAGGCGAAAGCATCGTCAATATGAACTATGCTGCTGTTGATCGTGGTATTGAATATGTAAAAGTAGAAGTAGCTGCTGATTGGGCCAATCTGAAAGAAGCTGAAGAAGTGGAAGATACAACGATTCCTGCTTTTATTAAGAACGTTGTAATGCCTATCAACGCACAGGCTGGAGATGATCTTCCTGTTTCTGCATTTAAGGGTCGTGAAGATGGTACCTGGGAACAAGGAACCTCCAAATTTGAAAAACGTGGTGTAGCTGCCTTTGTTCCGGTTTGGGACGCAGAAAACTGTATCCAATGCAACCAGTGTGCATACGTTTGTCCTCACGCCAGTATCCGTCCGTTTGTTTTGGATGAAGCTGAACAGGCTCAGGCACCTGAAAACTACAAAATGCTAAAAGCAACCGGTAAGCAATTTGCCGGTATGACTTTCCATATTCAGGTAGATGTTCTGGACTGTCTTGGTTGTAGCAATTGTGCTGAAGTTTGTCCGGGCAATAAAGGCAACAAGGCATTGTCAATGTCTCCAATCGAATCTCAACTTCCCGAACAGACAAATTGGAATTTCTCTGTAGCCGTTATTAAAACCAAACAACAGTTGGTTGATATTCAGTCCAACGTGAAGAACTCACAGTTTGCAACTCCTTTGTTTGAATTCTCAGGTGCTTGTTCCGGTTGTGGCGAAACTCCTTATGTTAAGCTGATATCTCAATTGTTCGGTGACCGTCAGTTGATAGCTAATGCTACTGGTTGTACATCCATTTACTCGGGTTCAGCTCCTTCCACCCCTTATACCAAAAACGATCAGGGCCGTGGACCAGCTTGGGCTAACTCCTTGTTCGAAGACAACGCCGAATTTGGTTTAGGTATGACTTTCGCAGTCGATTCCATGCGTAACCGTTTGTCAGACCTCTTCAAAAAAGGTATTGAAAGCGATTGCTGCAGCGATGAATTGAAAGGTTTATTTACTGAATGGATTGAGAACCGCGAAAATGCAACTAAAACAATTGAATTAGAAGCACAAATCAAACCACTTGTAAATGCTTGCGATTGTGATATCTGTAAAAATATTCGTCCTTTGACCAAATACATCATCAAACAATCTCAATGGATTATTGGTGGAGACGGTTGGGGTTATGACATCGGTTTCGGTGGTCTTGATCATGTCTTAGCATCCGGTAAGAATGTAAACGTATTGGTGGTTGATACCGAGGTTTACTCAAACACAGGTGGTCAGTCATCCAAATCTACACCTCTGGGCGCAGTAGCCAAGTTTGCCGCTGCAGGTAAACGTGTCCGCAAAAAAGACCTTGGTATGATTGCTGCTACGTATGGTTATGTTTACGTTGCTCAAATTGCCATGGGTGCCAACCAATCTCAGACCTTGAAAGCGATCCGCGAAGCTGAAGCATACGATGGACCTTCCTTGATCATCGCTTATGCACCATGTATCAACCACGGTTTGAAAGCTGGTATGGGCAAGGCTCAGGCAGAAGAAGCCCGTGCAGTTGAATGTGGATACTGGCACTTATTCCGCTTCAATCCAGAGTTGGAAGCAGAAGGCAAGAATCCATTCCTATTGGATAGCAAGGAACCAGACTGGACCAAATTCCAGGACTTCCTGATGGGTGAAGTTCGTTACAACTCCCTGAAGAAAGTATTCCCCGCTGAAGCAGATCATTTGTTCCAGGAAACTCAGAAGAATGCCCTGTGGCGTTACGAAGGTTACAAGAGATTGGCTGAACGTCAATTCTAATTGTAGAAATACATTAAATGTAAATAGGGTCGCCGAAAGGTGACCCTATTTTTTTAGTATTTTAAAACAATTTCAACCAACTCCGACTGCGTCCCTATTCGGTAATGCGGTCCCCAGAGGCCTAAGCCAGAAGAAATGTAGTAATGGGTTTTGCCTTTTTTCAGGTAGCCGTGACCTTTTTCAAACATCATTCCTGTGAGTAGGTTGACGGGAAAGAATTGTCCATTGTGGGTGTGACCTGAAAGTTGAAGGTCCATGCCATTCTGCTCAGCAATTTCCAGGTTGTAGGGCTGATGGTCAAGGAGTATTTTGGGGATATTGGGATCAAGACCCTCTGTTATTTTGTCAAGAGATTTACGATTGACATTGGATCTGTCGTCGCGGCCAATAATGTAGAAACTGTTGTTGACCAGACAGACGGAATCAATTAGAACATGAATGCCGGAAGATTTCAGGTAACCCGATATTTCATCCGCTTTACCGGAGTAATATTCGTGATTGCCACGGATGGCATAGACACCCAGTGGTGCATGGATGGTTTCCAGCACCGATTTCATATTTTGCTCCGTGAGCGGGCTAGCCGAACGGTCTGTGATATCACCCATCAATAAAACTATATCCGGCTTTTCAGCATTGATAAGCTTCACATACTTACTCAACATCTTGATGTCAATGGAGTTACCTAGATGAATGTCACTGGCGGCAACAATCTTCAGTTCTTTGTTCATCCGAGGATGTTCCACGGATAGATTCAGTTTCACGATCTTCGGATGGTTGAATTGATAGTTGCCGGCTAACATGGCAATGGCTATAACGACTAAACTGCCGCCCATGGCCCATAGTCTGAATTGCTGCATCCCCACAGGAGCGAAATGAACATAATAATTGGTCAGCCGGATGATGTCTACAAAAAGAAAGGATATAAAAAGGTAAACGGCTGCAATCAGAAACGAGTATCCCACAAAAGTGATGTTTTTGGCAAGAACCTGTGGTAGAACATGTTCAAAAAGCAGACCGGTCATCAAAAAGGCAAACAATCCGGAGAAAACCTGCAGGAAAAGTGTCCGGTTGTTGACAGGAAGTGCCTGCCAGCCTCTGAATAAAACGTATGACAGCATTCCGAAAAACATCAGGAATGCAAATATAAAAAAACCGTATCTCATAAAATAGTTACATTTTCTTTTCTAAGTTTATTTTTAGTGCCTGTAAAAATTCTTCGGTACTCAAATAATTTTCACGACTCAGTTTATTGGTATGGATAAGTATGGCCAGATCCTTGGTCATTTTTCCACTTTCGACGGTCTCAATACAAACTTGTTCCAGCTTCTCACAGAACGTGATGAGCTCTGTGTTGTTATCGAGTTTGCCTCTGTGCATCAAGCCTCTGGTCCATGCATAGATGGAAGCAATGGGGTTGGTGGACGTTTCCTTGCCTTGCTGATACTGGCGGTAGTGTCGAGTAACAGTGCCGTGAGCAGCTTCGGCTTCCACTGTTTTACCATCGGGGGTGACTAGGACGGAAGACATCAGTCCAAGTGAACCAAATCCTTGAGCAACGGTGTCTGACTGAACATCCCCGTCGTAATTTTTACAAGCCCAGACAAAGCCACCTTCCCACTTCATGGCCGAAGCGACCATATCATCGATGAGGCGGTGTTCATAGGTTATTCCAGCTTTCTCAAACAAAGCACTGAATTCATTTTCGTACACTTCCTGGAAAATATCCTTGAAACGTCCGTCGTATGCTTTCAGTATAGTGTTTTTGGTGGAAAGATAGAGTGGATACTTTTTTTCAAGCGCTACCTGAAAAGAGGAGCGGGCAAATCCGTAAATGGAATCATCGGTGTTGTACATGCACATGGCAACGCCGTCCCCTTCGTAGTCGTATACATCCCAGGTTTTGGCCTCACCGGCTTCGTTGGTAAAGGTCATAGTCAGTTTGCCTTTGCCTTTGATTACGGTATCTGTGGCCTTGTACTGGTCGCCAAAAGCATGACGTCCGATGACAATGGGTTTGGTCCATCCCTGAACATACCTTGGAATATTCTTCATGATGATGGGCTCCCGAAAAACGGTTCCACCTATAATATTACGAAGTGTGCCGTTTGGTGATTTCCACATTTTTTTCAGACCAAATTCTTCAACACGGGCTTCATCCGGTGTAATGGTGGCGCACTTGATGCCAACGTTGTAAAAATTGATGGCATTGGCAGCATCGATGGTGACCTGATCATCTGTTTTATCGCGGTTTTCTATACCGAGATCGTAATATTTTATATCAATATCCAGGTAGGGCAGGATGAGTTGTTCCTTGATGAAAGACCAGATAATTCTGGTCATTTCATCGCCATCCAGTTCCACAACAGGATTCTTTACTTTTATTTTGTTCATTTTTTTAAGAATTAAAGATGCGAAAAAAGACTATCAACGTTTGTTCAATGGAATGAAGGATTGAAGCTTGCCCACATTTTTGTATGCCGGACGAATAATGCGTTTACCCGTGAAATTCAGTTCTTCAATGCGATGTGCTGTCCATCCTACAATGCGTGACATGGCAAAAAGTGGAGTGTATACTTCTTTGGGAAGACCGATAGCTTCATAAACAAATCCAGAGTATAAATCGACATTTGCACAAACCATCTTATCGATGTCTTTGCCTTTGAATGTCATAAATGCATTGATGGCACGTTCTTCAATCAATTCCAGAAAATCGAATTCTTTTTTACAACCTTTTTCTTCTGCCAGCTGTCTGGCCATTTCTTTGAGCAATACAGCTCTAGGGTCTGAAACAGTATATACAGCGTGTCCGATACCATAAATCAGGCCCGTTTTATTATAAACTTCCTTGTTGAGCATTTTCTTAAGGTAGCTGTCTATTTCCTTCACATCTGTCCAATTGGAAATGACTTCCTTCAGATGTTCAAACATAGCAGCAACTTGCAAATTAGCTCCACCGTGCAGTGGACCTTTGAGGGAACCGATACCGGCTGCAATGGAAGAGTACGTATCTGTTTCAGTCGAACTGGTAACCCTTACCGTAAAGGTTGAATTATTACCACCACCATGTTCGGCGTGTAAAATGAGCATCAAGTCAAGAATTTTGACATCCATCTCCGAATATTTTCCTTTTCCTTTCATCATGAAAAGAAAGTTTTCGGCAATGGACAAATTTTCGTCCGGGTGTCTGATGTGCAAGGAACGCCCGTGTGTACTGTGTCTCAATATGTTATAGGCGTATGCTATGATGGTAGGAAATTTGGCTATCAGGTCAATGGACTGGCGAATCAGGTTTTCTCTGGTGATGTTGTCCGGATCTGGATCGAAAGTGTACATTTCAAGTACACTTCTTGACAGAATATTCATGATGTTTTGCCCTTCCAGATCCAGGATGTTCATTTTGGCCTTTTGTTCCAATGGCATTGCCTGATTCAGGATGTTGCAAAAAATGCTCAATTCTTCTTTATCGGGTAAGTAACCGGATAGAATGAGAAAAGCGGTTTCTTCAAAACCGAGACGTTCCTCAGCCTGAAAACCATGAACCAAATCTTCAACGTCAATACCTCTGTATAAAAGCTTTCCAGGAATGGCTTTCAGTTTACCTGCCTCGTCTTTTTCATAACCTACCACATCACCGATTTTGCTTAGACCTACCAGTACTCCAGTATGGTCCTCGTTGCGCAATCCACGTTTAACATTAAATTTCGTAAACAATTCCCGATCAATCCGGCTGGTTGTCTTAATGGTTTCTGACAACTTGTAAATCATGTAGTCGTTTTGCATATAATTGAATATTAATTTTTTTTATAATTGCATAGCATTTAAAGCACTTCCTGCCTTGAACCATTCAATTTGTAGTTGGTTGTAGGTATGATTCACTTTGAAAATTTCGATCGTATTATCGCTGTGGATCAGTTTGACATTCAGTGGTATTTCGGGCGTGAAGCAATCTAGCCCAAGAATGCAGACCTGATCATCTTCCCGTATTTTATCGTAATCGTCTTTGTTTTTGAAAGTGAGTGCCAATACGCCTTGTTTTTTCAGATTGGTTTCGTGAATACGGGCAAAAGATTTGACCAGAATGGCTTTCACGTTCAGAAATCTGGGTTCCATGGCTGCGTGTTCCCTGGAGGAACCTTCCCCGTAGTTTTCTTCGGCTATTACAATAGATCCTTTTCCCTGGCTTTTGTATTTTCTGGCCAATGTAGAAACCGGGATATAGTCACCATTGGAAATGTCCAGTACGGCGTTGGTTTTATTGTTGAATGCATTGATAGCACCCATTAAAAGGTTGTCGGAAATTTTGTCCAGATGCCCGCGAAAACCTAGCCAGGGACCTGCCATCGAAATATGATCGGTGGTGCATTTTCCTTTAGCCTTGATGAGAAGGCTCAGGTTTATAAGATCTTGACCATCCCAGGAAGGGAAGGGTTGTAGTATTTGCAGTCTGCTGGATGCTGGGTCAATTGCAATTTCGAAATGGGTTGCATCAGCTTCCGGTGCAATGTAACCGGTATCTTTCACATCAAAACCAATGGGTGGAAGCTCAAAGCCTTTTGGTGTTTCCAACAGGACTTTTTCACCCTTCTCATTGATTAAATAATCTGTCAATGGATTGAATGTCAGATCTCCTGCAATACTCAGAGCTGCCACTATTTCCGGTGAACTGATAAACGTATGGGTGTTGGGATTTCCATCATTTCGTTTGGCAAAATTGCGGTTAAAGGAAGTGAGAATCGAGTTGGGACGGTCCGAAACCTCTGTTTCACGTTTCCATTGTCCAATACATGGTCCACAAGCATTGGCCATGATCACTGCACCAACGGATTCGAACTCAGCCAATAGTCCATCCCTTTCAGCGGTGTAACGCACTTTTTCTGATCCAGGATTAATGATGAACTGAGCTTTGGCTTTCAGCTGCTTTTCTTTGGCTGACTTAACCACGGATGCTGCTCTGGAGAGGTCTTCGTAGGAAGAGTTGGTGCAAGAACCAATCAGTCCCACTTCCAATTTTTGCGGATAACCCTTTTCTCTGACTGCTTTCGCAAATTCTGAAATAGGATAGGCCGCATCGGGAGTGAAAGGTCCGTTGATGTATGGTTCCAGTGAGCTTAGGTCAATTTCGATGACCTGGTCGTAGTAGCTGTGTGGATTGGCCAGGACTTCAGGGTCTGCCTGAAGATGCTCTGAATAGTTTCGGGCCAGATCGGCAATTTCTTTTCGATCTGTTGCATCCAGATAGGCAATGGTTTTTTCATCAAAGGGGAAAACGGAGGTCGTTGCTCCAACTTCTGCACCCATGTTGCAAATAGTTCCTTTTCCAGTGGCTGAAATAGAGGATGTTCCGGGTCCGAAATATTCGATGATGGCGTTTGTGCCACCTTTTACCGTTAAAATTCCGGCCAGTTTTAAAATGACATCTTTGGGTGACGCCCAACCAGAAAGGGAGCCGGTCAGTTTGACACCAATGATTTTGGGCATTTTCAGTTCCCAGGGCATACCGGCCATGACATCCACAGCGTCAGCTCCACCAACGCCGATTGCTATCATACCAAGACCACCGGCATTGGGTGTATGTGAATCCGTTCCAATCATCATGCCACCCGGAAAGGCATAATTTTCCAGAACCACCTGATGGATAATTCCAGCACCGGGTTTCCAGAAGCCAATCCCAAATTTATTGGAAACGTTTTTCAAAAAATCGTACACTTCGCTGTTCACTAAGTTCGCATTCTTAAGATCCTCCGAAGCAGAGTGATGTGCCAGAATCAGGTGGTCGCAATGAACGCTCGTTGGTACTGCTACGCGAGTCCTGCCTGAATTCATGAGTTGGAGCAAAGCCATCTGAGCTGTTGCATCCTGCATGGCGACACGATCGGGAGAAAAGTTTACGTAATCCGTTCCGCGTTTGAAATTTTCCAGCGATTGATCGTTGGATAAATGCGTGTATAAATTTTTTTCTGTTAAAGTAAGCGGATGATTTAACTTATCTCTGACTTTTTCAATTTTACAAGCCATTGAAACATAGTGTTTCTGAATTATATTCTCTTCAAAATTCTTCATATTCAATCTTTTATCTGAAAACCTATTCTAAGGTCAAATATACTGAATATTTTTCATCCGCAACTATTGTGACTAATATATAAAAACGGTCATACAATTTAAGCTTAGTATATGAAATAAAAATTTTACCTTTGCACCGCAATTCAAAATCATTTCTAAAATGGACGAAGGCCCTGCGACTAAATTTATTATAAACCTTGACATAGAAGGTTAGCACGTCCATTTATAGGTGTGCACTCCTTCTGTATCGCAAAAAGAAGGAGGAATAGTATGCCTACTTTAACAAAATTTTTTTTAAGCCAGATTATTGGTATCAAAGTTTTTGATGCCAACGATAAACTCATTGGTGTCGTTAAAGATTTATTGATCGATTCCGACTATTCAAACCCTAATTCCAGCAAACTTCTTGTCACTGGAATAAAACTTAAAAAGGACAATCAGGCCAATTTTTATTCTTTCGAATCTTTTAAGGTTCAAAAATTCAAGAATAAAATTAAAATAACCTGTGATCGTTTTGTGGATTTATCTCCGGAAAATGTGGAGAACAGTATGCTGCTTGCTGAAGTTATTCAGGATAAGCAAATAGTTGATCTTCACGGTCATAAGCTGGTTCGCGTGAATGATATCCAACTGGTTACATTACTGGAAGGTACTTATGTATTGGCCGTTGATATAGGTATTGAAGGTTTATTACGTAGAATTGGAATCGCGAAACCTATAAAAGCATTTTTGGCAGGATTTGATAAAACAATACCTTCTAAATTCATCCTTTGGGAAGATGTGGAAGCCGTTGATTTCTCGAATTTCAACATTAAACTTTCCACGAGCTATTCCAAACTCAGAACGCTGCATCCCTCAGATTTGGCGGACATTATTGAGGAATTGGGCAAAAAATCCCAAATGGATGTTTTTTCATCGCTGGATGAGGAGCAGGCAGCAGATGTGCTGGAAGAACTCGACATCGAAACTCAGGTGCAGATTATTGAAAGTATGTCCATTGAAAGAATGGCCGATGTACTTGAAAAAATGCCGGCAGATGAGGTGGCTGATATTCTGAATGCTTTAGAGGATGACAAGGCTGAACAGCTGTTGAAGGAGATGGAACAAGATTCGTCACAGGAAGTTCGCGAATTGTTGGATTATCAGAACAACGAGGTTGGAAGTCTGATGTCAACGGAAGTGTTGATGTTTAAGGAAAACAACACCATAGAGGATGTTATCCAGGAATTGAGAAGCAAACAGCCTGAAAATGAAGAGCTCTACAATCTTTTTGTCACGGATGAAAACGAAAAACTGATTGCAACCTTTACGTTGCGTGATATTGTGTTGTCGCTGCCTGACGTAAAAGTAAGTCAGATCATGAAGCCTTCACCGATACACTTGCACGATAACCAGAAAGTGGATGATATCGCCGAGTATATTTCAAAGTACAATCTAATGGCAATACCCGTAGTGGATGTAAACGACATCTTATTGGGAATGGTCGGTATTGGCGATGTGGTGGATGACTTGATCGATAAACGCAGAACAAATAAATAAGAACTTCGTTTCATGTTTAAAAATAAAAAAACATTTTTTGCTCAGATTGGTATTTTTCTGGCAATATTAGGGCCGGGAATTATTACCGGCAGTGTTGACAATGACGCCGGAGGTATTACAACTTATTCAGTTGCCGGTGCAGTTTATGGATATAATCTTTTATGGACGCTTATACCTTCCTTTATTGTCCTGGTTGTTATTCAGGAAATGAATGCCCGTATGGGTATTGTCACCGGTAAAGGTTTGGCGGATTTGATTCGTGAGAATGCCGGTGTTAAAATCACTTTTTTCATTTTTATTGGATTGCTGCTGGCTGATATTGGAAATACAACGACTGAATTTGCCGGTGTTGCCGGTAGTATGGAAGTTTTTGGGGTCAGTAAATATATATCTGTTCCGATAGTCGGTTTCATGATTTGGTTTCTGGTTGTAAAAGGTACCTACAAAATTGCTGAACGCATCTTCTTGATTTTCAGTATTTCTTTATTGATGTATGTGGTCTCTGCCCTCATGGGAAAACCTCATTGGGGAGAAATAGGCCACGCCATTATCAAACCGGATTTGCCATTGAATGCGCAGAGTCTCACCATCATTATTGGTATTATCGGTACTACGATTGCCCCGTGGATGCAGTTTTACATGCAATCATCGGTTATAGAGAAGGGTTTAACCATGAAAAATTATAAGTATACGCTTATAGATATTGTGGTTGGTTGCGTGGCAACGGTCGTTGTGGCCTTTTTCATCATTATCGCTTGTGCTTCCACGTTGCATGAGAATGGCATCCAGATTAACGAAGCAAAGGATGCAGCTTTGGCATTGGAACCTCTCGCCGGTGAATTGGCTTCGGAACTTTTTGCTTTTGGGCTGTTTATAGCATCCATCTTTTCGGCCACCATTCTGCCTTTGGCTACCGCTTTTTATGTGTGTGAAGCGTTTGGTTTTGAGGCTGGCATTGATAAGAAATGGGATGAGGCCAAAGAATTTTATGTGCTTTATACCGGTATACTTATTTTGGCTGCTGCCATTATTTTAATACCCAATGCCCCGTTGATTGCTATTTCTCTTTGGTCACAGGTCATAAACGGAATGTTGCTTCCTGTGGTTTTGGTCTGTATGATCTTGTTGGTAAACAATAAGAAGATCATGGGGAAACATGTCAATAAGCTCGCCAATAATGTAGTTGGTTGGTCGGCTATTGCTGTTTTGATCGGGCTGTCTGTGACACTGCTAGTGTTGCCGCTTTTTAAATAATGAAATAGAATAAAGGTGCCATTCTTGTCAATCAGATATGATTGACAAGAATGGCACCTTTGGTTTTAGAAGCTTTCGCCCGAATTATTTCTAGATTTTCTTACTGCTTTTCATTTCAATTAGAAACGCAACCAACAAACCCAATCCCCCGAAAAGAAGCACAGAAGCACCATAAATTACCCCAACTGTTTGGTTGTATTGCCAATTATCGTTGTTGTCGAAATAAAAACCGATGGTGTTTATTGCGATAAAAAATCCGATGAGTAAACCAAGTCCGACTCCAAGCAACAAACAAGCGATTTTTAGTGTGCTAAAGGCCGATTTACCAAACGATTTCATTTCAAATGAAAATTGACTTGCAATCATGGATGGGTCAAATTTTTCACCCATTTTTTCAATAATGGTTAAACGTTCTTTCTTACGAATAATCAACTCAAACAATTTGTAAATGCCCATTGTTATGATCGCTACAACAACAGGAATCGAAATAAATTCCATCATAATGTATTTGTTTTAAGTGAATAATTTTGTTCTTTGCAGTGTTTGACGCCAAACTTTAAAAATGGTTACAGTATTGGAGGAAAAAAAATAGTTCTTAAAAATCGTATCCAAAACTTGTAACCAAAAAAGAAGTTCTGCGTCTAAAAATCAACTATGGAACAACAGTATGAATTGGACTACATCAAGCGCATCCTGGAAGGGGAAACAGTTTTGTTTTCTACTTTCCTCCAACGCTACAGCCGTTCCATTCATTCCATGATTATACGGATTGTACCTTGCAGAGAGGACGCAGAAGAACTGACGCAGGATACTTTTCTAAAAGCTTTCAAAAAATTGGACACTTATAAAGGAGATTGCAGCTTTTCCACCTGGTTGTATCGGATAGCCTACAACACCGCCATTTCGGCGACTAGGAAAAAACGCATAGTGTATCCGGCTTTGGGTGAAAATTTGATCAACAATGTTCCGGATGATGCTATCGATGCCCTTTTAAACAAGGAAGATGACGAAGCGTTGTTTCAAAAGCTGGAACAAACCATCAACTTATTGAATGTGGAAGACAGGGCTTTGATAACCCTTTATTATTCAGAAGAGAAATCAGTAAGTGAGGTCGCTTCTATTTTGCAGCTTACCCCGGAGAATGTAAAGGTGAAATTATTTCGCGTTCGTAAAAAGATTTATGCACTGGTTAAAAAAGAAGAAGATGAAACAAGATAATGCACTGAAAAAGGTACTGGATGCCAGAGATAAGGGAGATTTGCCTTACGGTTTTGAGAGTCGGATGATGAACAAGGTTATGCTCGAAGCCATCCGAAAAAGGAAAAGAATCAACTTTTTCGCTTTTAGCCTGGTTTCTGCGGTTTCACTTTTCCTGATTGTGGGGACGGTCTTTCTGCTTAAGTACTACTTTCAGGTAGACCTGACTCTTTCGGAAAAACCTATAAAATTTTCACCGGAATCCTATGCTATTTTTGGCTTTTACTTTTACATTGCATTTCTCGTCCTGATCTTATTGGGAATAGATGCTTTTTTTAGAAGTTTGAAGCATAAGTCCGAAGAAAGCTGAATTTATTCAGGCACTTCGATAAATTCACCACGGCTCTCATTGTGACACCGGTCTACGGCTGTAACGACATAAAGCATATGCGGCTCTATATTCTTAGGAATGTCATAACCCGTTTCTCTGGTAATGTAAACAATTTTACTGGGATCTTCCAGGTCTACATCTCCTAAACTGTTAAATCGGTACACGACGTAATAGGCCGCTTTGTCCATCTCGAGTTTCGAAAAGGGTGCATCCCACGACAGATGCAGAATGGTACTCTTATTTCTCAAATAAAGCAGATTTCGAACTGTTTTGGGAGGTGTTTTATCGAAACTATTGTCGGCCGGATGAAGGGCAGGGTATTTGTGGTATACTTTTCTAAGGCTGTCAGCAACACCACCTGCATTTTTTTCCAATTCGTAACCAGGCCAGAAACAATTACCGGTCACCTTTTCGTTTTCAATGGCCATGGCCATCTTACGACTTAGCTGATTTCGTTTCAGGCTGTCTGGTTTAATGGTTCGAAGGACGTCCTGTCCGATGTATAGTGGAACATTGTAGGAATTTTGCGACCACCAATCCAGCAGAATCTCATAGTCTGCCACGCGATGACCAATTTCCCAATAAAGCTGAGGAATATTGTAATCAACCCAACCCATTTTTAACCAATGGATGATATCGGCAAATAAATCGTCGTAATTGCTCAGACCATTTGTCATGCTTCCATTGGGATCATTTCGCTTGTTTCGGTAAATGCCAAAAGGACTCACACCAAATTCCACCCATGGTTTCGTTTGATGGATCACATCGTGCAATTCGCGAATAAGTCCATTCACATTTTCCCGTCTCCAGTCTCCTTTGTTGGTAAATCCTTTGTCCAGCCCGTATTTCTGCCAAGATTTGGAATCGTCAAACTGACTTTCAACAATAGGATAGGGGTAGAAATAATCATCCATGTGGATAGCGTCAATGTCATAGCGCTTTACGATATCCTTCACAACAACCTTTATAAATTCCTTACAGTCAGGATTTCCTGGATCGAACCAGATATAGTTTCCATAATTGACAAACCAGTCTTTATGCTTAAAGTAAATGTGATTGGGTGAAAGCGCATTCTTCGGTGAAGTACGTACTCGATAGGGATTGAGCCAGGCGTGAATATCCATATTCCTTTTGTGGCATTCTTTGACCATAAATTCCAATGGATCCCAACCGGGATTTTGGCCTTGTATACCAGTGATGTAACGGCTCCAGGGTTCATAGGGAGAAGCATACCAGGCATCGGCCTCAGGCCTGATCTGAAAAAGAACGACATTGATGCCATCTTTTTGAAAACCATCCAGCAAGTTGGTGAAGTATTTTTTCATCTCTTGCGTAGACATTTTTGCGTATTTACCTTGCCCGACTGTATGGACCCATGTACCACGAAACTCGCGTTTTTGTGATTTTATGGAAAACGTATTCAGTGAGAGGGTTAGAAAAGATACTAACAGGCAAAATTGTCTTATGGTATGCATATTCGTTAATGAGAGCATGTTTAATAAGTCGCAAAGATAGCTTTTTCAAGCTAAAAATCGTATTTTTGCGGATTATTATAACGAAGATGTCTACTGAAAAATATATCGAAATACAGGGCGCACGGGTGAACAACCTGAAGAACGTAAATGTGCGCATTCCAAGGAATAAACTGGTTGTAATCACTGGTTTGTCCGGTTCTGGAAAATCCTCTTTGGCATTTGACACCCTCTATGCCGAGGGACAACGCAGGTATGTGGAAAGTCTGTCGTCGTATGCCAGGCAATTTCTGGGAAGAATAGACAAACCGGAAGTGGATTTCATCAAAGGTATTCCACCCGCCATAGCCATCGAGCAAAAAGTCAATACCCGCAATCCCCGTTCCACCGTAGGAACCTCCACGGAAATATACGATTACCTTCGGATGCTGTATGCCCGTATCGGTAAAACCTATTCACCGGTGTCAAGTGAGCTGGTCAAGAAACATCAGGTAGAAGATGTCCTGAATTACATTATGAGTTTTCCGCTCGAGACCCGCTTCTATGTACTTTGCCCCATCATCGTTCCAGAAGGCAGGAGTCTGTCTTTTCAACTGGAAATGCTGATGAAACAAGGTTTCAACCGTATCGAGGCTGATGGAACGACGTATCGCATCGAGGATTTGATACCATCCGACAATCCCCTGGATGCTCCCACCGAATCGGAGATCCTGAGAGATTGCCCCGACGGTTCCCTTTTTCTGCTCATTGACCGCATAGCCGTTCAAACAGATAAAGCTGCCCGCAGCCGTATGGCCGATTCTATAGAAACGGCTTTTTACGAAGGTCAAAACAGCTGTTATATCCGTTTATTTACACCAGAGGAGACCATCCTAAAATATTTTTCAAAACAATTTGAAGCAGACGGACTGTTGTTTGACGAACCTTCGGACGAGTTGTTCAGTTTCAATTCCCCTGCAGGTGCATGTCCTACCTGTGGTGGTTTCGGAAAAGTGATCGGCATCGATGAAGAGCTGGTCGTGCCCAACAAATCCCTGTCCATTTACGACGAGGCTGTATTTTGCTGGCGAGGTGAGAAAATGGGCGAGTGGAAAGACCAACTCATCCGAAATGCCGATGCATTTGATTTTCCCATTTTCAGACCCTGGTACCAACTAACCGATGCTGAACGCAAATTGGTTTGGACAGGCAATGAATACTTTCAAGGTTTGGATCGTTTTTTTGCCATGCTGGAAGAAAACCAGTACAAGATACAGTACCGCGTTATGCTTGCCCGCTACAGAGGCAAGACCGTTTGTCCCGAATGTGAAGGTACCAGACTGAAAAAGCAGGCATCTTATGTGAAGGTCGGTGGAAAATCTATTTCCGAGTTGGTCGATTTGCCCATCTATAAATTGGGTGATTTTTTCCAGAATCTGATTTTGGATGAAGCCGATCAAGCCGTTTCTAAACGTCTTTTGTTAGAAATCAAAAACCGATCTCAGTTTTTACTGGATGTCGGATTGGGCTACCTGACCCTCAATCGTTTGTCTGCATCTCTTTCCGGAGGTGAAAGTCAGCGTATCAACCTGGCCACTTCTCTGGGAAGCAGTCTGGTCGGTTCTTTGTATATTTTGGATGAACCAAGTATTGGCCTTCACTCCAGAGATACCGATTTGCTCATCAATGTGTTGAAGCAGCTGAAAGCGTTGGGAAATACGGTCGTAGTGGTGGAACACGATGAAGAAATTATGCGAGCGGCCGATTATATTATCGATATGGGGCCCGATGCAGGTCGTCTGGGTGGAGAAGTAGTGTATCAGGGTCCTGTGGAAGATCTTGTTAAACTGTCTGAATCTATTGAAAAAAACAGGGAGCTCTTTGATCGGAGCTATACGCTCAAATATCTGACGGGTGCCGAAAAAATCCCGGTACCTGTACATCGTCGGAAATGGAACAATTTTATTGAAGTGGTGTCTGCTTTTCAAAACAACCTGAAAGGAATTACCGTAAAATTTCCACTCAACGTAATGACCGTAGTGACCGGTGTTAGTGGATCCGGTAAATCCTCCCTGGTGCGTGATATTTTTTACTCCGCAATGAAACGGTATTATGGAGGTACTGCCGACCGTGCCGGTTCTTTCGGTGAAATGAAGGGCGATATGCAGCTGGCCACCGATATTGAATTTGTAGACCAAAATCCCATAGGAAAGTCATCCCGCTCCAATCCGGTGACGTATCTGAAAGCATACGACGAGATCCGCAAATTATTTTCAGATCAGACTCTATCCAAACAAATGGGATTTTCTGCCTCCCATTTTTCTTTCAATGTTGCCGGCGGACGTTGTGAAGAATGTCAGGGTGAAGGAACCATTACCGTCGAAATGCAGTTTATGGCCGATTTGGTACTGCCTTGTGAAGCCTGCCACGGTAAACGTTTCAAACAAGATATCCTGGATGTTCATTACCGCGAAAAGAGTATTGCCGACGTGTTGGATATGACCGTCGATCAAGCCATTGAATTCTTTGGAGTAGCACCCAGCTCAACCGAAAAGAAAATCGTCAAAAAGCTGAAACCTTTGCAGGATGTTGGTTTGGGTTATATCAAGATGGGGCAATCATCCTCCACACTTTCTGGCGGTGAAAGTCAGCGTGTCAAGTTGGCCTTCTTTTTGAGCGCTGAACACCCACAACCCACCATTTATGTATTTGATGAACCTACCACCGGTCTCCATTTTCACGATATCCGAATACTGCTGGAAGCATTCAATGCCTTGATAACTAAAGGGCACACCGTAATTATCATAGAGCACAACATGGAAGTCATCAAAAATGCCGATCACATTATTGACATGGGTCCTGAAGGCGGAGATAAGGGAGGAAATGTTGTTTTTGAAGGTACACCGGAGGAAATAATCCTTTGCGAGGCAAGCTATACCGGAAAACATTTGAAAGAAAAATTGAACTAATCCTCCAGCCTAATCTTCAATCTTCAGATCGTATTGATTTAAAAGCCCGATGACTTCCCTTCTGGAAAATCGGGCTTTTTTTATTTTATTCTTTTCAGGGTCGATGGAATACTGAAAAGAGGAGTAAAAGTCCGCCCTTTCGAGTTTGGTCAGGTCAAAGATTGCTTTATGCAAGTCACAACCATCAAAAATAGCTCCGCTGAGGTCTGCTCCCGAAAAGTCCGTTTCCTGCAGGTTGCAATTGACAAACCGGGTCTTTTTCATGTGCAGTTTGTAGAAAGAGGAAAGCTTCAACATGCAGTTTTCAAAATAGAAAGTCAGGATGAATTCACTGCAATCCTCAAAGTGCAGTCCCAATAATTTGCAATTCAGAAATCGGGCATCCATGAACACGGTATTGTTAAGTTTTGCCAGGCTGAAATCGCAACCATCGAAGGTGCATTTTTCAAAGCTGATATCCGTCAGATTTACATTGTAAAAGTTGCAATTCAGGAATAGACAGTCTTCGTAATCGGCCCCGTCCAGAGGGCTTTCCGTGAAGTCAATCTTCTCGTATTTTTTATTTTGTATCAATGTTTTTTCCATTCTATCTATAATTGGCTGCAAATGTATATATTTCTTTTTGTATGGATATTTAATTTCTTACATTTGCTTTTAAATTAATCCTATTCTACCCATAGAATAACCTTAACGATGAAAAACACCTTTTCCATGAAAATGAAGACCATTTTTGCGCTCTTTTTAATGTCAGTCTTGGTAAGCTCATGCCAATTAAGACCAGGTACCGCGAATGAAAACGAAGACTTGACGGCAAAATATTTTGAATCAATCATCAAGCAAAATGATATAGCACAGCTGACTTTATTTTTTACTCAAATGCCAAAAGGAGGAGATATCCATCATCATTATTCTGGGGCTATCTATGCCGAAACCTATCTGAACTGGGCAGCAGAAAGACAAATAACCATTAACAGCCTGACCTATAGACTGGATACTGCAGGAACACTGAAAATACCATACATCACCATTGATTCCTTAAAAAACAACAGCATTTTGTACAGAGCTGTCCTGCAAAAATGGTCAGACATGGATTTTACCAATCAATGCCAAATCCAGGATACACCGGACCAACATTTTTTCAATACCTTTTCCTATTTTGGCACTATCAGCTCCCTGGAATTCAAGGCTGGCCTGGCCAATATAAAGTCCAGAGCCAAAAAGGAAAATGTTCAGTATGTTGAGACCATGATCAGTTCCTCACCCTACAAAATGACATTCAATCCAGACACCTTGGATCTTTTTGCCTACTACCAAAAGAACTTAGATGCCGAAAGGCTGGAGGATCTGCTTAACGCTTTGTCCATGAAAATTGTATCCACACCCGATTATGACGCATGGGTCACAGCCTACAGCAAACGTTTGTACAGATATCACGAAGACATAGACGATGCAGATTTCACGATGCGTTTTCAAACCTATGCTACCAGAAACTCCAGAATAGATGAGGTCTTTTCTAAACTTTACAGCTGTTTTGACGTCGTGACACGTGATAAATCATCCTTGATAGTCGGCGTGAATTTTGTTGGCCCGGAAAATGGGGTTGTGGCCATGAGAGATTATTGGCTGCATATGCAGATTTTAAAATTTCTGAAAAAGAAATTTCCGACTGTAAAAATAGCACTGCATGCCGGTGAATTAGCGCTGGGAATGGTTACGCCGGATGATTTGACCTATCACATCACTGATGCCGTTTTTGTAGCAGGCGCCAGTCGAATAGGTCACGGTGTGGATTTACCTTACGAGCCAAGGGCCAATGAGGTGCTCAAAAAAATGAAGGATAGTCAGATTGCCGTTGAAATAAACCTGACCAGCAATGAATTCATACTTGGAGTAAAGAATGAGGACCATCCCATCAATATGTATTATCAGGCAAGAGTGCCTTTGGTACTGGGCACAGATGATGCCGGTGTATCCAGAAATAACCTGACTTCAGAGTATGTCAAACTGGTGACCAGGTATAAGTTTAACTATCAACAAATAAAAGAGTTAGTCTATAATAGCATTAAGTATTCTTTTATCGATAAAGATAAAAAGAAGGAACTCATTGAAATGTTGGATCAGAAATTTGTTTATTTTGAATCGAAAGTCGCCGCCCAATATAGTGTTCAAAAAAAATAAGCTGGTGTCAAAAAGAGTGATTATCCGATGAAAATAGACAAGACAAACGCAGCCAGACTCTTAGATAAAGCTAAAATAACCTACGAGTTGATTTCGTACTCAGTGGATGAATCCGACCTTGGAGCCATTCATGTGGCTGAACAATTGAATGAACCCATTGAAAAAGTATTTAAGACCCTGCTGCTGAAAGGTGACAAGACCGGTTATTTTGTCTGTGTCATTCCCGGAGCCGAAGAGGTGGATCTGAAATTGGTCGCTAAAGTTTCCGGCAACAAAAACTGCGAAATGATACCGATGAAGGAATTACTGCCTGTTACCGGATACATCCGTGGGGCCTGCTCCCCGATCGGAATGAAAAAACGTTTTCCTACCTATCTGCATGAAACTTGTCTGGATTTTGACCGCATTTATGTGAGTGCCGGCCAGAGGGGATTGCAGATATACCTCACTCCAAAAGATCTGATCGAAGTGGTTGGGGCGAGTGTGGCATTTTTAATCAGTGCAGAGGTTCACTGCCATTAAAAACATTTTTGTATCTTTGCACCGCATTGGTTCACCAATCTCATGGAAAGGTGATCAAAAGGGAATCCGGTGAAAATCCGGAACAGTCCCGCTGCTGTAAGCTCCAGAATGCGTTTTCGAAAAACTTTTGCCACTGTCTGTTTAAAAAACCGATGGGAAGGCCTCGAAAACGGGAGTAAGTCAGAAGACCTGCCATGCGTTTCGTTTCAATAGCTTTCGCGGAAAGAGCTATGAATTCGGCGTTTTTTTTCATACCCGATTTTATAGAGCCTTTACTCCAAAGCTATTCGAATAATAACCGAGGAGTATGACGTTTCGCTGTTTTCGATTGATGGGCTTCATTTTGCTGAATGTTTTGACATGCAGTACGATGGGTGTTGCTTTTGCCCAGACGAGCCAGATTGTCTACGAGCCTTATTCGGAGTCCGCATCCACTTCTACTTCTATCGACAGCATTCCCAGTTATAATATAGGAGAGGTGACCATTCTTAAAAACCCGAAACAATCCTCCACACCCTTTCAGGTGTTTGACCGCAATACCTTAAAAAATTTGAATGCATTGCAAGTGTCCGACGCCGTTAAGTTTTTTTCCGGAGTCACGGTCAAGGATTTTGGTGGATTGGGAGGCATGAAGACCGTTTCCGTGAGGGGTATGGGTGCTCAACATACCGCTGTGGCTTATGATGGCATCACCATCACCGACTGTCAGACCGGACAAATTGATATTGGACGCTATTCCCTGGAAAATGTAGAGGTGCTCTCTTTAAATATAGGGGATGGAAACACCATCTTTCAACCGGCCAGAATGTTTGCATCTTCCGGATTACTGACCATTCGGACCAGACACCCCATTTTTGAAAAAAATAAAACATTTCAAGGCATAGCAGGTTTCAAAGCAGGTTCTTTCGGATTTTGGAACCCCAGTCTTTTGCTGGAAAAAAAACTCGATCGGAACTTCGACCTCAGTTTTTTAGCAGATGTACTGACTTCAGATGGCAATTATCCCTACAAGCTTTATTATGCCGATAATGCCTATACAAAAACGATTCGAAGCAACAACGACGTAAAAACCGGCAAGTTGGAGACCACTTTGTTTGGCCATTTTGAAAACGGACAACAGCTGGAAGTCAAAGCCTACTATTACCAATCCGATCGGGGATTGCCGGGTGCCGTTATTTTGTACAATCCCTATTCCTCCCAGCATTTATGGGACCAGAATGCTTTTTTGCAGGCTCATTATGAACAGGATTTATCCCCCAAGCTGGTTGTCCAGATGAATGGAAAATACAACTGGAGTCGTCAGCGATACCTCAATCCCGATTATCTGGGATCAACCGGAAAGGAAGATAATTCGTACGACCAAAATGAATCTTATTTATCCTCTTCCTTGCTTCTCAAGGTAAGCCGGAAGCTGCTGTTTGCCTTTTCGGCAGACGGAGCGGTCAATCGTATGCAATCCAATCTGTACGGTTTCGTTTCTCCACAAAGATATACCGGTCTGGCAAATATTTCTGGCAAATACATGAATGACTGGCTGATTGCTACAGCCGGATTATTGGGCACGGCCATTCATGAGGAAAGAGCATCGGGGGATGTTGCCGGCGATCATTACCGCATGTCGCCTGCCTGCAGTATGTCCCTGAAACCTTTTTCCGGTCAGGATCTGAACCTAAGAATGTTTTGCAAAGAATCCTTCCGGATGCCCAGTTTCAACGATTTGTACTACTCGGCAGTGGGCAACAGCAAATTAAAACCAGAAAACAGCAAACAGATGAATGTTGGCCTGACCTACAACGTATCATTGGGTAAAGGTCTTCCCCAGCTCGCTTTCACATCCGACATCTATCACAACCGCATCACGGACAAGATCATGGCCATACCTACCAAAAATATTTTCATCTGGAGTATGGTCAATTTGGGCAAGGCCGACATCAAAGGACTTGACCTGTGTTTGTCTGCGACTCAACCTTTGGGCGAAGCGTTTAAACTGTCTGTGGCATTCAATCATTCCTACCAACGGGCACTGGATTTGACCAATCCGGCATCCAGGGAGTACCAAAATCAGATAGCCTATGCACCCAGGGTTTTCGGCTCAGCCCGTCTGGGAGTAGAAACCCCTTGGGTGAAACTGTCCTACGCCATGCTCTATTCCGGACATCGGTATGTGACGGGACAAAACCTGACAGAAAATGATTTGCCTGGGTATCAGGATCATTCCATTTCAGCCGAAAGAGCGATTCCGTTTTTTGGAACAACCTTGAACCTGAAAGCGGAACTATTGAATCTATTGAACGAAAATTACGAAATCGTGCGGAATTTCCCCATGCCGGGACGATCCTTTCGGTTGGGTTTAAAGTTCGAATTTTAAGCATAGCGATGAAAAAAAGAATCCTATATAGCTGTCTGAAAGCCTTCTGCTTTTTTCTGGTACTGAACGTCTTTGTGTCGTGCGACGACCTGGAGTCTATCGTGCCTGAATCTACCGACACCATCAACGGGAGTATAGGAGGTTTGTACATTCTATGTGACGGAAATTATTCCCTCAACAACAGCACATTGGCTATGTATGATTTTAAGAAAAACAGCTTGAACACCGATTTTTTTCAGTCAAAAGCCGGCCGAAAGCTGGGCGATACGGGAAATGATATGCAACGATATGGCTCTAAGCTCTATTTGGTGGTCAATGTCTCCAGTCAGCTGGAAGTGCTTGATGCCCGAACGGGTGAAGTGATTAGCCAGATACCTTTTATGGATGGAACCAAAGCCCGTCAGCCCCGTACGGTCACATTCTGGGAGGACAAGGCCTATGTTTGTTCCTTTGACGGGACGGTAGCCAGAATAGATACAGCAACTCTCGACGTGGAAGCTTATGTCAAAGTGGGTCGTAATCCCGATGGAATCACTGCCAGCAACGGCAAGCTGTATGTTTCCAATTCTGGTGGCCTGGACTATGCCAATCCAGAAGGTTATGATAATACGGTTTCCGTTATTGATGCTGCCACGTTTACCGTTACGAAGAATGTGACAGTCGGCACCAACCCCGGAAAGATCAAGGCGGATATTTACGGTTATGTGTATGTGGCTACCCGTGGAGATTATAAATCGGAGCAAGGAGTCTGGCAATGCATCGATACCAATACCGATGAAGTGGTGAAAACCTTTGACCTGAATGTGACCAATTTTGATTTTTATGGCAATCTGGCCTATCTGTATAGTTACGACAACACCAGCAAACAAAGCTGGATTAAAGTTTTTGACCTGGAATCGGGTCAAGTCGTGAAAGAGTCTTTTATTCAGGATGGTACACTTATTGCCACGCCATACGGCATCAATGTCAATCCGGATAATGGCGACGTTTACATCACGGATGCCGGAAATTATGTTTCATTGGGCGACATCTTCTGTTTTGGACAAAACGGTGTTTTAAAATACAAGATTGCCAATGTGGGTGTCAGTCCAAATACCGTATTGCAGGTTGCCGACCTTTCCCTCACAGACAGCGAATCGGTGGATCCGGCAGTTTTGGAAGCAAGATACCTCTATAAAGTGCTGGATTACACCCCTGCACCCGGACAGTTTGTTGGAAAGTACCCTTTGTTGGCAGAGAATGAGACCATTGAATCCATGCGGGCCAAGGCTGAAAATAAATTGAAAGGATTACCAAAAGGGATGGTTTCTCTGGGTCGTTTTGGCGGAAGTCTGACTTTTGCCTTCAAGTCTGCTGTTCAAAATGTAGCAAGCAGTACCGATTTCCGGATTTTTGGAAATGCTTTTGCGAATTCTGCTGAGCCTGGTATTGTAGAGGTCTCTGTCGATGAAAATCGGAATGGTCTGCCCGACGATGCATGGTATGAACTTGCCGGATCTGAGTATTCCAATCCTTCCACGCTCAAAAATTATAGCATGACGTATTTGAAACCCTCGTCAAAGGCTGACAGTGTATTTTATCGGGACAATCAGGGTAAAACAGGCTATGTGAATGCTTTTTATCCTTCCTGGCAGGGTGATTCCATTGTTTGTAGAGGAACTTTGCTTGCACCAACGGCAGTAAAAAATACAGCCGGTTACTGGGCGCTCAAAAATCTGGCTTGGGGGTATGTGGACAATCAGCCCAACGACTCGGAATTTTCCTGTTTCGATATTGATTGGGCGGTGAATGCTGCAGGTCAAAGTGTACACTTTGATGCAATCGATTTTATCCGAATATATACCGGTGTCAATCAAAATGCCGGATGGGTGGGAGAGCTTTCTACGGAAGTTTGTGGGGCGGAAAAGTTAAATCCTTGATTTTTAAAGATTTTTATCATCTTTTTCCTTGTTTTTTTGTTATATTTTACTAAAGAATGATATTTTTGTATTCTTATAAGGATTTTCATTGGCTTTTTCTAAGACTAAATCTGAAAAATATGAAAACAATCTTACCTGACTTCCTGAAAAGAATGCTTCTGTTCTTTTCTTTTTCCAGTATGGCTTTCGCTTCTGCTTTTTCTCAAACGGAGATATCCGGTGACATCACGAAAGATTCTGTGCTTTCTGTGGCTGGTAGTCCTTACATTATCAGTTCTTATCTGCAGATCCAATCAGGTATAACGATGACCATTGAATCCGGTGTTATAGTAGAATTCGACGGATTTTCCTCGCTGTATGTCAATGGAACATTGAATGCAACCGGAGTGATTTTTACCACAAAGGATAACGCTCCTGAACCCGGAAAATGGGGATCCATTCAAGTTGGGAACGAATATGACAACGCTAGTCTGAACCTGACAGATTGTGAAATAAAGTATGCGGACCAAATGTCTGTTAATCATGGAACTGCAACTTTTAATAATACCAATTTGTCCAATTTTAAGACCAATGGTATCAATGTTTCCGGAGGTGGAATATTGGTTATGACAGGTGGCGCGATTGCAACCAGCAGTACCAATGCCAGAGAATCTTACAGTGGTGTTTTAGCAGGTAGTAATTCTCAGGTTACCTTGTCAGGGGTCAATATTCAGAACTACAATTTTGGTGTTTCATTGGAACATAATTCAACAGTCAGTCTTTCGGATATGCATATCACGGCTTGCGGTTTTCCCGTTTCGTATAACGACGTTTCAAAACTGAGTATTGGAGGAAACAATACGTTCTCCGGAAACACCAACACGGCATTTAAGATTAATTTCAATTATTTGAACGCATCGATGTCTCTACCGAAGATTACGATTCCTTACTTTTTTCAATGGGGATTCAATATACAGGAATTCGGAAATCTGGTAGTCGGGTCAAACAATGTATTAAAAATAGCGGAGGGATATGGAATCAATGTTTCTGGAGCGCTGAATGCTGATGCTGACAACGACGAGTTCATTTATTTTACAAGTTACAAGGATGATAATTGGGGCGGAGATACCAACAAGGATGGTACGGCAACAGCACCGTATTCAAAGGCTTGGTCAGGGATTCGATTTGAAGATTCCAGTGTGGACGCAAATTGTGTTTTGCGTCGTTGTATGGTTCGATATGCCGGAGCCAATGAAAAAGGCGGTATCAACATGTACAATGCGAGCCCGACTATTGATTCCTGTGATATATCAAACAATTACATTGGAATATATATGCAGGGAACGTCAAATCCGGTCCTGACAAACATAACAATCGGATCCAGTGAAATGACTCCCCTGGCTATGTCGTTTGAAGCAAATCCAATAATGATGAACAATACGTTGTCCTTTTCGGATAATGCCTACGATGCCATAGGAATTATTGGAGGAGAAGTGACAGCCAATGCGACCTTAAAGAAACGTTCAGTCACCTCCGTTCCGAACATTACGTATCTGTTGCTGGATGAAATTACTGTTCCATCAGGCAAAACGCTGACAATCAACAAAGGAATAACCATTAAATCCTATTCCAGTGATTGGTATTATCACAGAATCATTGTAAACGGTACCCTGATAGCCAATGCGACAGCAGACAGTATCATCAATTTCACTTCGGCCAGGGATGACAATTATGGATATCCGGCAGATTGCAATAAAGATGGGACCATCACTTCTCCGGTAGTTGGAGATTGGGGTGGCATCGTATTTGCAACAGGCAGCCACGGTATTATGAATAATTGTCGTATCAAATATGCCAGGATCAGCAATTTTTCCTTTACATCCTGCAATGTAACAGAATGGATAAACAATGCCGCCATAGGAATTATTGATGCCGATCCAACAATTTCAAACTGTGAGTTTAAAGACCTTTATCACGCCATATCCTGTTATCGTTCGGCCAGCCCGACGCTTTCCAACCTGAGCATGGTCAATGTGCTTTATACACCCATTAACATTTCAAGTTCTTCAAATCCTACGATATCTGGAATAACCTTTACGAATGTAGGTTGGCAGGCTATGGGATTGTTAGGCGGTAATGTATGCCTTAACGGTACGATCAAGAAACGCGATATTGCCGGTTTTACCAACATGACCTATGTCTTGTTATCAAATATAAATATCTATTCAGGTACTTATGTAAATGTGGAACCGGGTGTGGTCATTAAATGTGCCAATGGCTATAATTATTTTGAAGGTAGAAATATTTATGTTGGTGGAGGATTCAGAGTGGATGGGTTGCCCAACCAAAAAGTTGTATTTACTTCCATAAAGGACGATAATGCAGGAAACCCTTCTGATACCAATGGGGATGGAAATGCCACTAAACCGCTTGCAGGAGATTGGGGATCCATTAAATACTATTCAACCACTGATGATGCCTATAATGTAATCAATAATGCTTTGGTCAAATACCCGGGTTATAGCGAGGAAGGTGGTGTTACCTTTGAAAATGCATCAGGAACACTTAAGAATACACTAATCACCAATTCTTCCAATTATGGCGTCTATTGCAATGGAAATGCTACTCCAGATATAGATAGTGTCACTATTCAGAATTGTAGTCTTGATCCTGTTGCCATGTCGTTGACAGCCAATCCGTCTTTTTCCAATATCACTTTCACATCCAATTTTAGTCAGGCAATCAAAATTATTGAAGGAACACTTTCTTCCGTTGCGACATTGGCACCCAGAACTATGGCAGGTATTGCAAATATAGCCTATGTGATTGATCAACTGACTGTTTCAAGCAATGCTAAACTAACGATATTGCCCGATGTTGTTATTAAATTCAGAGGTGATCACAATTATAATACTTTTATCAAGGTCAATGGCAACCTAATTGCAAAGGGCACTCCCACTCATAAAATCTATTTTACATCGTTTAAAGATGATTCCAAAGGGGGTGACTCAAACAACAACGGTAACACCAATTCACCGGAGAAGGGTGATTGGGGACAAGGATACTTTGCTTATGATTGGAGCAATTTTCCCGGTGGAATTTACTTTGTGGATAATACCGCTGTTGCCGATTCGATCAATGTATTGAGCAATTGTGAAATATCCTATCCTTCAACGGGTATTCGTGTGGAACGTGCTCATGCAACGATTGATAGCTGCACCATTCAATTATGCAGTAGTTTCGGGGCATCTGTTATTGGTTCTGCAAATCCCGACATTCGGAATACCAATTTTTATAATATTTCATTTACGCCCATAGAATTGAGCATGTTTTCCAATCCATCCTTTGTGAACTGCTCAGCACTAAATGTAGGCTACATGGCTTTGGCAGTCGTTCCTGAAACATTTTCACAAACAGCAACCATTCCAGTCCGAAATTTTGGTGACTATACAAATATTGGTTATCTGATGGAGGGCACTTGTACCGTCAATTCTGGCAGTACCATCACTATTCCTGCCGGAGTGGTCTTTAAATCAATTTCGCAGATACCATCCGGAGCTCAGAATTACTATTACGGTTCCGGTGAAATGGCAAATGGATTCATCGTAAATGGTAAACTGAACATTGAAGGCAGTAAGAATAATCCGGTCGTATTCACTCATGCAACGGACGACAATTATGGGAATCCAAAAGATATGAACCAGGATGGATCTGCATCCAGGTCTCCCAACGGTACCAATGATACCTGGAACGGAAACTGGCTTACCTTTAATGATATCAGTGATGATCAAAGCTCTGTCAAGAATGTGATCTTCAAGTATGGAAACAGAGGCATCCAGACAAATAGTGCATCTCCGGCCGTAAAAAATACCCGTTTTGAAAATCTGTACTATGGTGTGGATATGAATGGTGTTTCAGCTCCGAAAATAGACAGTTGCGTCTTCAATGATTTGCTATATTATCCAGTTCAGATATCCCTGGTATCCTATCCAGCTTCGACTCTAGGTAATCTGATTTCCGGTAAAACGTATAAAGTCATTAAAGTCAGGGATGAAACACTGACTCAGGATGTTGTTTTGCCTAAGCGTGATTTTGGCGGTAAAACAAACATTCCCTATTTTTTTGAAAACTACATTATCGGTACCAGCGCTTCTTTGACCATTAAACCAGGAGTTATATGTAAATTCTTAAGACCCGATTGGTGGCAGGAATCCGGATTTAATATTTCCAGAGGATTGACAGCGATTGGTGGACCTACGCCGGATAGTCTGATTGTATTTACCAGTCTTTTGGATGACTTTTATGGAGGTGACTCCAATTCTGACAGTACCAAGACCAGTCCTTTACCTTCGAACTGGACCTGCCTGAATTTCACGAATCAGGCTCTGGACCCGCTATGTAAGATGAAAAACTGTATCATCAGATACGCATGGTCAGGTGTCAATACCATCAGTGCGAGCCCTTCCATCGACAACTGTAATTTCAACAACAATGTGAATGGTTTGAACATCACGGCAGCATCCAATCCAGTGGTGACAAATTGTGATTTTAGTGAAAATCAGGATTATGCCATCGCAAATGTTGATAAATCTTTTGTAATCCATGCGGAAAATTGTTGGTGGGGAAGTAATGAAGGCCCCATTGAGTCAGATAACGAAACCGATGAATCTGGCTTAACTGAGCAGGAATATGTTACCTCAGCTGTGGACTATACCCCATGGCGTACTGCCGGTTCCATCAATCCTTTGACGGGAGATGTCAGTCTGAACGGTTTGGTTCAGGCTTACGATGCCTCCTTGATTCTGAAGAAGGTGGTTGGTTTGGTTACTTTTTCCGACAAGCAGGCACAAGTGGCCGATGTGAGTGGAAACGCAGAAATTTCAGCCTATGATGCCTCTTTGGTACTCCAATATGTTGTTGGATTGAATGCCTACTTTCCAGTTAATAAGGTCAGCAAATTAAGGAATGCCGTTTCTGAAAATGCATCCTTATCCATTGGAAGTTCAAGCATTACAGGCAATGAGGAAATTAGTATTCCTGTCAATATAGTGAATTCAAGTGATCTGTTTAGCGCCGATATCCGCATTCGCTTCAATCCGGCCTATCTGGAAGCACTGGATGTCACTGGATTAAATCCATCGTTGCAAACTGCGTTTCGAATTGATAACACGGCAGGTCTGATTTATATTGCTATGGCTGGAGGAACCGCTGTCAACCATGCGGATTTGCTGGCCAGTCTGAAATTCAGAGCGATAGCATCCCGGACAGTCCTGACGGAGCTAACCGTTGAACAGTTTCTCGTGAATGAACAGAACCGGACGGATTTCACCAATCCGGGTAGTATATCCATTGTGAGAATTCAGACTGATCTGGAGAGTGTACAAACGGAACAAGGTATGGAAGCCATTTATCCAAATCCGTTGGTCGGAGAAGCCACGTTGGTTTATCATCTGGACAAAACTTCTAAATGGGTCAATATTCAACTATTTAATATGATTGGTCAGAAGGTCGCACTTCTAATAGACAAGTCGGTAGAGGCAGGAACTTATTCGATCACGATTTCTGACAAAGATTATCCACTTCAGGCTGGTTCTTATGTCATTCGGATGAATACATCCAACTTTACGCAGACTCAAAAGTTTCAGGTCGGAAAATAATAGAAAAAACCATGAAGAAGATAAGTTATTTATTCCTCTTCCTTCTACAGATCCTGTTTTCAATGAATTTGGTACAGGCGCAAGGCATTGCATTGCGCCTGCCCGATACGACTTGCGTTGCCGGATCTGTACTGGATATACCGATATATGCGGATGAATCACTGACAGGAGCTGATGTCAGTTCCTATACACTTCAGATTAGTTGTGATCCTTATTATATGCAACCCGAATCTGTTGTTGTAGCCGGAACCATAAGTGAGCCCTTTGGCAATCCAACCGTGAATGCTTCTAGAACCGGAGTATATACGATTGCAGGAGCCGGATCGCACGTTTTGGAGGGGAAAGGTGTTTTTATGATTCTGAGGTTTAAGATTCTGAATGCAGGAAACACAAGTCTCGGTTTTACAGATGCAAAACACAATTTTCTAAACGAAGGAACACCTTCCCTTTTATTGGATCCGTGTACTATCTCCATTCAATCAAAACCCACTATATCCGTTGGGAGTGAAAGAAATATCCTGGTAAAAGGAGATACGTTACCAATGTGGGTCAACGGAGGTCGATCGCCCTATCAATGGTCTGTGACAGAGCCAAGCGTTGCTCATATCAATCAGGATGGAGCGCTGGTTGCAATCGGTACCGGGTTCACAAAGGTGATTGTTGTCGATTCAGCAGGTATTGTGTGTACAAGCGATTTGATAGAGGTAAGGCCTCTTCGTTTGACTATTCCAAAGGATCTGACGCAATGGGAAGGCAGTGTCGTTGATGTTCCAATACGGACTTCAGACATAACAGGTTTGAATATTACTTCAGGACGTTTTCGCCTGATTTTTAATGGTTCCATTTTGGCCCCTGAAAGTATCATTCAGACCCATACACTTTTGGAATCGGCATCCGTTGCATTCAATACCAAAAATCCAGGTTCAGTTATGATCGGTTTTGCCGGGAGTACAGCCCTTAGTGGTATGGATACTTTGCTTTTTGTGCGTTTCAGAGTTGTGCCCGGATCTTCAGGCAGCACCGACATAGAGGTCAGCGATGTCCTTCTCAATGAGAATATGCCGGCGGTAACCAATTCCGGATACTTTACTGTAAAACACTATCCATACAATGAAATTTATCCGAATGGCGGGAATCTGATCGTTGATGAACCTGTTGAACTCAGTTTGATTGGTGAGAACCATCCACCCTACAGTTGGTCTGTCAGTGATGCCAATCTGGCTACCATAAACGAGTCAGGTATCCTGATTCCAAAAAAACGGGGTACCGTAACAGTTCAAGTCATAGATGCGGCTGGAGCAAAAGTAGTGAGTAACCCATTTGAAATCTTCGATACACGCGTCACTATACTCGATTCAGTTATATGTGATTACGCTCAGGTTGTGGAATTCCCTGTTTGGTTGGATCAGATTCCTGCGGATTCCATTTATTCTTTGGAAGGTGTAATTTCTTTTGATTCGTTCTATTTGGAATTTCAGGGTTTAAGAAAATCAGGGACAATCACAGAAGGATGGTCACAAGCCATCAATCAATCGAACGATCAGATTTCATTTGCCCTGTCTGGAACGAAACCTCTCCGGAATTCCGGTGCCTTATTCTATCTTCAGTTCAAACCTAAGGATTCCTTCCAGTCCAATACGTGGGCTCAACTTCATTTGAGTAAACTGACACTAAACGAAGGTTTTCCAAAAACGTTGAAAAACGAATATGCCTACATCAAGGGATCTAATTTGTATACGGGTTATGCCTATTTAAATTCCCAAAATCCCAATGGCCTGTGTGAAGGTGATACAGCCACATTTACGACTGATGTTTACTATGTTAAAAATGCAGCCTATCAGTGGTTTGTCAATAGAATTCCGGTATCAGGAGCAATGAGTCCGACTTTAAGCATAAAAACGCTGGTAAATGAAGATACGATTACATGTCGTGTCACATCTAATGATCCTTGTTTGCAGAATCAGGAAATCTTCACCGATGATTTTATAGTACATGTCAATAAAGTACCGGACGCACCAGAAAAGATTTTCTGCGATACGATCTTGATAAAGGGAACATCAGATATTAATTGCAGCATAGTTGCAAATCAGGATGTCCTGTCTTATGAGTGGACTTTGCCGGAAGGAATCAGTGGAGCAGCCGATAGCAACAACCTTTATCTGACTGTTTCCAATACGGCTAAATCGGGTCGCATTTCTGTGCGGCTCCTGAATAGTTGCGGGTATAGTGACGTGGTTTACCTGGATATTAGAGTGGATTCCTTGCACTATACGTTGGATCCCATTTCCGGACCAGAATCGGTCTGTATGCAAGAACGTATCACATTTTCAGTTGACGGCGTCCCGGAAGCGACTTCCTACGTGTGGTCTTTACCCGACGGCTTTAGTGGTACAAGTACAACGAACGAAATAAATGTTGATGTTTCTAATTCAGCCTTATCCGGAAATGTAAGCGTGCATGCATTGATTGACGATGTCCAGAGCGATACTGTCTCCCTGTTTGTAACTGTCAATCCGTTGATTGCAGCACCGGAAAACATTTATGGGCCTAAAGTAGTGGAGAAGGGGGCTGTTGGCCTTATTTATTCCGTGCCGGAAGTACCCGGAGTTACGTCTTATAACTGGATTTTACCCGATGGAATGACCGGTGTCAGCGATATGGGTTCGATAACGGTGAATGTAGCTCAGAATGCCGTTTCCGGATGGATCAAGGTTATTGCTTCGGGCTTTTGCGGCGAAGGTGCAGATTCCATTTATGTGGATGTCACTTTTGCTGTCAATCAAAAAAACAGTCAAAGCAAAGCCGGTATTTATCCAAATCCTTTTGATGACGAGCTTTGTATCCAGTCTCTGGAAAAGGACGCTGTCATTGAAGTCCTTGATGCCACCGGACGGCTATTGATGGTGTTCAACAATGAGAAAGGGATGAATGTCATAACTTTGGATTTGAAAGAGTTGGCATCCGGTTTTTATTTAATAAAAATAGCTGATAAAGGTTTTTATGAGCTTCATAAAGTGATTAAGAGGTAGATTTCAGGAAATTGCTTCTTCCTCCGGTTTCAGCACCACGCCGATATTTTTCTTTCCATCGGTTTTGATGACAATGGGATTTTCGAAACGAATGTGACGGAAATAGTCGTTTTCGAAAATGGCGGGTTGGGCGTTCAGGTACTCCACATCAAAGTAATCCCCTTCGCTTCCACCATTGATGGTGTAATAGCTGACGCCAAAAGAAGTTAGGTTCTGGAAAAAATGGGTGCCCTGACTCGGGTCAATCTGATAATTCGTTAAGCTGGTTTCCACGATGAGGCGGGCAGAAGCAATATTCGGCCATTTGACAGGAATGCCCAACCAGGTATCACTGGAACCCCAACGACCTGGACCTACCAGAATATAACCACGACCTTCCTGCGTGAGGCTTTTATTTATTTTATCCACCTCATAGGCCGTTAGTTGGTTGTTGGAAGCCTGGAAACTTTCCGGTTTGATGTAGATCAGATCATAAATGTCATTATCTATACCATGACCCAGGGCATTTTTCGTTTTTAGGATGGTTTTAGCTCTGGGGATGGCTTCAATATCTTCATCCAGCATTTCCTGAGTATCAACGATGGGTCGTATCTGAAGCAAATAGAATGTTTTATTTCCGTTTTCATCCGGATTCAGTTCAACGGCAAATTCGATTTCCACGGGACGTCCCATTTCCTTTTGTCCCAAAAATAGAATGCGTTCCAGCATTTTGGCCAAAGGAAATGTCTCATTCTGAAGGATATGGGCAAAAGAAATGACTTTTCTACCTGCTCCCCAGATACCTTCACGTAGGACATTGTCGGAGTGGTCGTAGGTAGAAGCCAGTTGCGTCAGCGTGCCATCCTTTTCTGCATCCTGAACCTTGATTTTCAATAGATTCTGACCGTCGTCGGTGTTTAGGTTGAAGTCCCTGTTGTTCAGATCCAGACACAGGAAGTACGTTTGAGTTTCGCGAAGCGCAAAATCCAGTGAACTCATTTGCAGGATGCTGTGCGGATGCTTGGGCGAAAAGCGCAACGTCACACCACCATCTACGATGTACTTGCCCAAACCGAGTGCGACATTGGCAATACCATCTTCTGCCGTTTCGTGTCCAATCGGATAATAATTGAGCGAACGGGCAACACCGGAAAAAGTGGGATAAAAGCGATCTCCATATCCAGTACCGCAAACTTCCTCCAAAATAATGGCCATCTTTTCCTGGTCAATAACATTGGAGGTTGCCATCATATAAGCTTTGCTGTTCTGAAAAAAAGCCGAAGCATAAACACCTTTTATGGCCTTTTTTAGCATGGAAAGCACTTTTTCAACGTCCTCGTCCCAAGGAATCATGTACGTGGAATAGATACCTGCGAAAGGCTGATAATGGGCATCTTCCAAAAGGCTGGAGGAACGGATGGCAATAGGTTTCTGAACAACAGTCAGAAAAGCCCTCAGATTGTCGTTAAATCCATCCGGCAAATGCGATTCTACAAAAACATTCAGAATTTCCTCGTCCGAGGCATCGGACAGCGCTATTTGGTATAAGTCGTTGGTTTCCATGAACTGGTCGAAAATATCCGTGCACAGTACCAGCGTTTTTGGAATGCAGAGATTGACACCTTCGTAATCGCTCAGTTCTACGTTTCGTTTAATCAAGCCATCAATAAAAGCAAGACCACGTCCTTTTCCACCCAAAGAGCCATCACCGATTCGCACAAAATTGGAATATTTGTCAAAACGGTCTTTCTTGAATTCAGCAATGACACCCCGATTTTTGGTGCGTCGATACATCACGATGGCCTCGAAAATGATTTTTCTGGCCTCCATCGTATCTTCGTTATCCTTAATGGGAATGTTCTCTATGAATTTAGCCACCGGAAACATGGCCCGGGAATACAACCAACGCGAAGCCTGATTGCGCACCAGGTGATAGCGCAGGGAATCATCCGGAATATTGAATATCTGATCCTGCAAATCCTTCAGGTTCTTGATACGGACCAATTCTTCCCCAGTGTTGGGGTCTCTGAAAACAAAATCGCCGAATCCAAAAGTATCCATCAACAGCTGGCGCAATTCCTGAGGAAATGTTTTGGAAGCTTTATCGATAAATCCCGCTTCCAGCTCTGTCGCATAAACCCTGTTGTCGCAATCCGATGAATTCAGGATGATGGGCAAAACCGCATCGTTGTTCCTGACTTTACGGCAAAAACGAATACCTGCTTCCTTGTCCTTCACACCTTTTCTGTTGAAACTCATATCCGAAATGACCCCCAACATATTGTCGTGGTGCTTTCTGTATATATATTTTGCTTCTTCGTAGCTGCGAGCCAACAAAATTTTTGGTCGCCCCCGCATTCGAAGCATTTGTTGATGCCCGTTCAACGCTTCTGTGGCAAAATTCCTGGATTGTTCCAGCACAAATTTATAGAGGTTTGGCAGGATAGACGAATAAAACCGGATAGAGTCCTCCACCAACAAAATGACCCGAACACCCACCGATTCAATATCCTGATCCACATTCATCTTGTCCTCAATGAGCTTGATGATGGCCAGTAATAAATCCGTGTTTCCCAGCCAGCTGAAAACGTAGTCGATAGCAGAGAGGTCGGCCTTAGCCATGTATTTAGACACTTCCTTGGAAAAAGGGGTCAGTACCACGATAGGTATATCCGGGTGGTCAGCCTTAAGGGTTTTGGTTATTTCAAAACTACTGTCGTGCATGTCGCGAGGCATACAGATGATGAGCTCGTAGTTGTTTATTTTCAATTCCTCCAGCGCTTCCTCACCCGTCGAAACCTGCGTGAAACGAGGGGGGTAGCGCAAGTTGAGGGATACATATTCATTGAAGATCTGCTCGTCCACACGTCCATCATCTTCCAAAGTAAAGGCATCGTATTTACTGGCTATCAGTAAAATATTGTAGATACGCTTTGTCATTAGATTGGCAAACGAGGTATCTTTAAAATACAACTGCTTAAAGGTTTGTGCGCTGTTCATCTCTTTTGTATGTATATGCACAAATTTAGCGATAATTTTTTGCCTTTTGATTGAATATTCTTTAAATTTGAAGGAAGCAAGGCGCTTTAAAAGTCTCATTTAAATAGAATGATATGAACATTAAGAAATTTATGGCAGCTCTCGAATCAAGACATCCGGGAGAAAAAGAATACCTGCAAGCCGTGCAGGAAGTACTTATCAGTGTTGAAACAATATATAACCAGCATCCCGAGTTTGAAAAAGCCAAGATTCTGGAGCGTTTGGTAGAACCCGACCGTATTTTTACTTTCAAAGTGCCCTGGGTAGACGACGCCGGAACGATTCAAGTGAACATAGGTTACCGCATCCAGTTCAACAACGCCATCGGCCCCTACAAAGGCGGACTCCGCTTTCACGCCTCCGTCAATCTTTCCATATTGAAATTCCTCGGTTTTGAACAAACCTTCAAAAATGCCCTTACCACACTGCCCATGGGTGGTTCAAAAGGCGGTTCCGATTTTAGTGCCCGTGGAAAATCAGATGCCGAAATACAACGTTTCTGCCACAGCTTTATGCTGGAATTGTGGCAAAATATAGGTCCGGACACCGATGTCCCAGCCGGAGATATAGGCGTTGGTACCCGTGAAATCGGCTACTTGTACGGAATGTATAAAAAGCTGGCTCGCCAAAATACCGGCGTTCTCACCGGAAAAGGCCTGGAATACGGCGGATCATTGGTTCGGCCCGAAGCCACAGGTTATGGTGGACTGTACTTTGTACGTCAAATGTTGGCTACCAAAGGTTTAGGAATCGAGGGCAAAACCATCGCCATTTCCGGTTTCGGCAATGTCGCCTGGGGAGCAGCCACCAAAGCCACTCAAATGGGAGCCAAAGTCGTGACCCTTTCAGGTCCTGATGGTTACATCTACGACAATGTAGGCCTGACTCCCGAAAAAATTAATTTTATGCTCGAATTACGCGAAAGCAACAACGACGTAATCGCTCCTTACGCTGAAAAATTTGGCGCAAAATTTTTCCCGGGCAAACGTCCCTGGGATCGAAAAGTGGATATAGCCTTACCCTGTGCCACCCAAAATGAGCTCAATGAAGACGATGCCAAACAGCTTATCGCCAACGGAACGATCTGCGTCGGAGAAATTTCCAACATGGGTTGTACGCCAGAAGCCATCGATGCCTTTATTCACGCAAAAATATTGTATGGCCCCGGCAAAGCTGTCAATGCAGGTGGTGTAGCCACTTCCGGTCTGGAGATGACACAAAATGCCATGCACTTATCCTGGTCAGCCGAAGAAGTGGATGCCAAGCTGAAACAAATCATGTCCAGCATCCACGAGCAATGCGTTCGCTACGGCAAACAACCGGATGGATACATCGATTATATGCGCGGTGCCAATGTGGCCGGATTTATGAAAGTGGCCAAAGCCATGCTGGCTCAAGGCTTTTTAGGCTAAAATACCTACCTTTGCCGAAACAACATTCCACAATGCTGACACAGGCTGAAAAAGATTTTGTGCAGACCAACCTGCACGGTGATGTCTCCGCCCTGGCTCTCAAGCTGGGGCGCTTTACCGATTTGAATGCCCCACTGGTGCTCAAACAAATAGCAGGCTATCAGGCAGTCGAACACAAAATACCTTCCTGGTATCAATGCCCCGATTTACTTTTTCCCCTTTCCCTTTCGCTGGAACAATGCTCATCCCAAGCCACAGCCAGCTACAAACACCGTTTGGTCTCCAAACTCCCTGATATTCACAGCATGGCCGACCTGACCGGTGGCTTTGGCGTGGACTGTTCCTTCCTGGCACCCGGCAAGGAAAGGGTTTTGTACGTAGAAAGGCAGGCAGAATTGTGTGAAGTGGCCCGAAACAACTTTAAAGTGCTGAGTTTGCCTCAGATTGAAATCCATCCTGGCGATGGGGTTGAAGCTCTTCAGTCTTTTCAGCCCAAGTCTTTCGACCTCATTTTTTTAGATCCAGCCCGTCGCGACAACAAGGGCGGAAAAGTAGTGGCCTTGTCGGATTGCGAACCCGACCTGACTCAGATAAAGCCCCTGCTTCTGGAAAAAGCCCGGTACGTGCTGGTGAAACTTTCGCCCATGCTGGATATCGCTCTGGCATTGAAATTCCTGCCTGAAACCATCGAAGTGCATGTCGTATCGGTGGATGGAGAATGCAAGGAATTGCTTTTTCTGATGAAAGCGGATGAGGTTAGTGGTTCTGATCCTAAAATTCACTGCGTCAATTTGCGGACATCAGGGGCCGATCAAATATTCATTTTCAAAAAGAGTGAAGAGCAAAATACATCTTGTTTATATACTGAATCTCCCCATCTATACCTCTACGAACCGAATGCCTCTCTACTCAAGGCCGGCAGTTTTTCCATTTTGACACAAGCTTTTCCGGTACAGAAATTGCATCCAAACAGCCATTTATATACCTCGGAGCAGCTTATTTCCGGTTTTCCGGGCCGGATTTTTTCCGTGGAAGCCTTTTTTCCTTTCCATTCCAAAGAATTAAAGCAACAATTGGGAGGTGTGATGAAAGCCAACATCACGGTACGAAATTTCCCGAATACGGTGGCTGAAATCCGAAAGAAAACGAAGATTCGTGAAGGGGGAGATGTTTATCTTTTTGCGACAACGTTGCTGGATGAAAGGAAGGTGCTGATACGATGCAAGAAAGCGTGATTGGACCCTACAGCCGGTAGGGCACTCGATTTTATTTAACCTTTTTCGGATTTTTAGCGATGTAATCTTTCCAGCTCGTGAAGGGTTTGTCCATGGATGGACGGTTGGTCTGCAGGTAGTGGCAAAGCGCCGTAGCCAGACCATCGGTGGCATCCAGTTGAGGCAGCAGTGATTCAGCAGGTATTTTGAGCTCGCGACGCAACATGTCTGCCACTTGCTCCTTGGAAGCCCGACCGTTTCCGGTAATGGCCATTTTAATTTTCAGCGGGGCATATTCAAAAATAGGCAAATCCCTGTTGAGCGCTGCAGCGATGGCTGTACCCTGTGCCCTGCCCAGTTTGAGCATGGACTGCACATTTTTTCCAAAAAACTGAGATTCAATGGCAAACTCATCCGGCAAAAATTCATCGATCAAACCCACGGTCCGATCAAATATCTTCTTTAAACGCAAGTAATGATCTTCGTATTTATTGAGCTGAAGAATACCCATGGCCAGCATCTCCGGTTTGTTGTTGGTCACCTTGATGAGACCATAACCCATCACATTGGTACCAGGGTCAATGCCCAGGATAATCCTGTCCTTGATGATGCCAGGCGCTTTCTTGACCGGGTTTTTGGATAGTTCTTCCATCTTATTCAATCTCAATGGTTTCCATCATGGTGGTAAAACCCAGCACTTTTTCCTGATACAATTCTCTGAGTGTCTTTTGCATCGATGAACCATATTCCTGGAACCATATATCGAGGGTATCAAGGTCCTTGACTTCAAACTGCAGGGCATAACTTTGAAAGCCCGGCTCGTTTTCCACCAACAGGCGGTGAAATCTTGGGCTGATCAATAGTCCCGGTGCAACAACCTGTGGAATGTACTCTTTGATAACCCATTCCGTCCATGACTGTTCAATGGATTCTTCAACGTTATAGGTGGTATTTACGATTAGCATCTGCTTACTTTTTTGGATAATGTTTGATTTTTTTGATATGCAAAGATAGTAAAATTAAAAACTTAGTGTATATTTGCACCCGCTTTCAGAAAGCATCTGACGGGGCATTAGCTCATCTGGCTAGAGCGCGACACTGGCAGTGTCGAGGTGAACGGTTCGAGTCCGTTATGCTCCACGTAATAATGAAACTCTCCAAATTTGATTTGGGGAGTTTTGTTTTTTAGTGTAAAACCTTAGCTATGAAAAATTCGACCCTTATCAAATCTTCGGCCGCTTATGCCGATACCAAAAACCACTACGAAATTCTGGACGGTTTACGCGGAGTTGCCGCAATCATCGTGGTTGCTTTTCACCTCATGGAAGCCCACGCCACCTCCAATCTAACGCAAGTAATCAATCACGGCTATCTGGCAGTGGACTTCTTTTTTGTCCTCTCCGGCTTTGTCATCGGCTACGCCTACGACGACCGCTGGGGCAAAATGACACTGAAAGGCTTCTTCAAACGCCGACTCATTCGCCTTCAACCCATGATCGTCATCGGAATGATTGTAGGAGCCATCGGTTTCTATTTTCAGGATTGCAACCTATGGCCAGGCATCAGCGACGTACCCTTCTGGAAAATGCTGCTCATCATGTTTATCGGCTTCACCCTCCTCCCAGTGCCCCTTTCCATGGACATCCGAGGTTGGCAGGAAATGCACCCCCTGGATGGTCCCGCCTGGTCCCTTTTCTTTGAATACATCGCCAATATCCTTTACGCCCTCTTTGTCCGCAAATTTTCCAAAAAACTCCTCGCAGCCTTCGTCTTCGTTACAGGTTGCGCCCTGATACACCTTGCCGTAACCAGCACCCGCGGCGATGTGGTCGGAGGCTGGTCCCTCGACTCAGTCCAACAACGTATCGGCTTTACCCGTATGCTGTATCCCTTTTTTGCCGGCCTTTTACTCTCCCGCATCGCAAAACCCCGACACTACAAGCACTCCTTTTTACTTTGCAGTCTACTCATCCTCGTACTTCTAGCCTTTCCAAGAATTGGCGGCAGCGAACATCTATGGATGAACGGACTCTACGACTCCCTGGTCATCATTTTCTTCTTTCCACTCATCGTCTTCCTAGGCGCAAGCGGCGAAGTCACCGGAAAATACGCCTCTAGAATCAACAAGTTCCTGGGCGATATTTCCTATCCCATTTACATCACCCACTATCCCCTGATCTACCTCTACACCGCTTGGGCAAACGACAATCACATCTCCATCGCGCAAGGTCTACCACTTGCGCTGGTTGTAATGGTTTCAAGCATCGTTTTGGCTTATGGCTGTTTGAAGCTGTATGACGAACCGGTGAGAAAGTGGCTTAGAAGGCGGTATATGTAAGTTGTTGGTTTATTGCCGTCAAATATTTAATACAATTTTACTTTGGAATAAATATAATGTGTACTTTAGCTGACGAATAATACTTATAAAAACACTTTACTTTACATAGGGAACTCAAATAGTACCTTTATAGGCAACTTCTAACAGCCTAATAATGAGTGAAAGATACTAATAACTGTAAAATAGTAGTGTATAATTAAGTGTTAACAAGTTAGTTAATATTTTGTGACTGACCGGCTTTATTACACCCTGTGACCTCCAAATTTTGAATATAAAAATGAAAGCTCAGGGTGGGATGAAGGGTATATTTGGGAAATGGGGCGGGTGTTGTAATAGGGATGTAATTGAAATGGGGTTGCAGGAGTGTTAGCAGCTAGCTTAGAACCGTAACTCATGGACATACAAGCATTCAGTATAAAAGAAATTAGAAAGAAACTAAAAATAGCCAATCTTAAAAGCCTTAAGGTTGATAAAGTTATTCAACCATTTATGGCCGATAATCCTCAAGGTAAGCATTGGATAGAACTTTATCAGGTTGGCAAATTTATTTCACTACTTGATGTTCCTTCTGAAATAGTTGAGAGAAGAGAAAGCCCAGATTTCATAATCTCTTATAATGATGAGTTTATTGGACTTGAACATGAATCAATCAAAGACGAGAAAATTGCTTCAGATTTCCAGTCAACCACAGCTCTATTCGATGCTGCTGCATTAGTATTTTCCGAAAGACACCCTGATATTAATATTCTAGCAACAATTGTATTGAGTGTTGATAGATTGGAATATAAAAAACATGAAAAGTTTGTCCTAATTGACATAATTGTTGATTATGTTTTTAAATACTTATCTGATAACGAAACTTTAAAACCTTATTTTATTTATTATATAGATGTAATGGATCATTCAATGGTCAGCTTTAATTATCATCATGGTGGACATAATATCAATCAATTAAATGGAGATAGATTACTAACAGCTATTCATAAGAAGGAAAATAAGGTCGCAAATTATCGAAAAAATTCTAATATTCAGAAACAGTGGTTGTTGTTGACAATTGGAACTTATTATCCAGATTCATATGAATATATCGATAACCCCTCCCCAATAGAAGTAATATCTGATTTTGACAGGATATATCTATTGGAAGATGTTTATGGTAAATTGTGGAGGATTAAATAAAAAAAGCCAGCTGCTAACACAAGCTAAGCCACAGCCCTTCATGCTACGCAATGAAGGGCCGAGGCCTAGCCACCCGTTATAGGGCATTTTAGAACCGTCAATTCATTTTCAATGCAATTATTTTTCAAAGATGTTAGATTTTTACAATGATTTTAAGCCAATTCGCAATTTGTTGAGTGAATTAAACATCTTTGGTGTTTTTATGGAGCTTGATAATCTTTTAAATAAACATGTATTTGTCCCCGAAGTATTAGAATTTGTATTTATAAACAGTATAATTTACTGTCCTGATTATGGACGTAATAATCTTAACGACAAACAGAAAGAGTGGAATAAGATCTTAACATTATCTGCAAAGCTTAATGAAAAGTTAGACAAAAATTGGATTGAGAATCAAGGAATATTTAATTATTTGCACAAAGGTGTTTTGAATCAACTTAAGTCAGGTTCAGAAGATTTTTTTCATTACTACCGATATTATTATATTTTTTCCAAAAGAACAATTTCAGACCATATTGAATCAGTTCTTGGGATGCCATATCATGATTTCTACATTTGTTCAATGTGGATATATTCAATTTTTAAACAGCAGTCTTTTGCTGTAGATAAGAACTACTTTTTCCAAAGTAAGCAAAATGGCACAATGATTTCTGAGGAAAATATAAGAAGAACACTGTCAATTTTATCAATTTCTTTAGCAGACTTAAGATCTGTTTTAAAAAAGGAAATAGTTTATGATATGAATACTTTCATTACTCACGAGTATTCACATGTTCGATTTCCAATCATTGAGAATAATGATATTATATTCTGCCTCTTTAGAAATCAGCTTTTGAATCAGATTACTTCTGGAATGTATTATGTTTCAGAGATATATAAAAATGATAAACTGTCAAAGCCATTTGGTGATGGTTTTGAGGATTATGTTGAACTTGTTTTGAACAGATGCAATCTATCAAATAAAATGCAAATTCGTAAGGAAATTAAATATATTAAAAAGGATAGTGAAGCTCGTACATCTGATATAATAATAGAATCAGCACAAGATATCGTCTTCATTGAATGTAAGACCAAGAGGTTAAGAATTGAATCCAAAAAGTATAGTAGTGTTCTGCCCAGCGATATTAACGAAATTGTCAAAGCTGTTGTACAGGTTTACAAGGTTTATTCTGATTATTCGAATAATCTTATACCTGATTTGAGTTTTGCACCCAATAAATCTTTTGTCCCGTTGGTCGTAACTTTAGAAGAGTGGTATGCTGGTACACCTGATGTTGCAGATGATATTGCGGTTTTAGTAAAATCATCACTTAGAGAACTTAATCTCGATGATGCAATTACTGATGAATTTAAGTATCACATTATCTCTATCGCAAATTTTGAGAAAGAGGCTCAGATTATGTTCGTGATTGGATTCTCAAATTATTTTGACCAACTAAAAAGAGGTAAGCTGAATAAAGAAGAATTCAAGTATCGAAATTTATTTGACGACGATTTTTATAATAGCTTTATTAAGCCATTGGAAAAGCAATTCACAGATATGAAGATTAAATAAAAAAACGCACTATAACACCCGCTAAGCCACAGGCTGCCACTCAGGCGATTACGCCTTCATTCCGCCCGCGCCCTGTATTCATAATTCACGGTATTTTCCGTAAATCTACTGGGTTTCTAATAATTTCAAATCGAAAAATCAAAGAACGTATCTGAAAGCCTTTATTGATGAGGGTTTCAGGAGTTCGAAAAAGTCCTTAACCGGACACTAGTGATATTTAAATATAAATAACAAAATAGCAATCTGAAAATATATTTATACTTTTGTATCATCCTGTTTTTCAGTTTAATGAGTATCTATTCAAAAATTAAACGATCCAACTATGAGAGAGATTTCAATTAAGGACTTGATTACATATAGACGAAAGTTAGATGCAGGTAAACGAAAGTTTGTAAACGATTTAAATATGAACTTCGAGAAGAAGGTAAATGATGATGGTGGTGGTGGCAACTATTGGATATGTTGCACAAGTGCAATTGTTAATTGCTTCAAAACAAATAACCTGCAATTTATTATTGATAAAATCGACGAACTGAAATACAAATTAGAACAATCAGATATTGATAAGACGAAGATTATGTACAGGAGAAATATCTCCATTCTAAACAATTATGAGGCGTTTGATTTTAGTGATTTTAAGCCAATTTCAAAATTAACATTTTTGAAGAAGCACAAAAATGACTCGATTTTAAATGTTAACGGTTTACAAATTAAAATTACTCCAGATTGTGTTTTTTCATTTGTATCAAATAGAAATAATGAAATTGGTGCGATTTGGTTTATTGCAAAATTGGACGGATATAATGTTGATGAATTAGGAATGTTTACTGATATTTTATTTAGGTATTTAAATCAGGTGTACTCAAAAACCCATACAATAGATCCAAAATATTGTATAGCTGTCGATATTATGAAAAATAATTTTGTCAATTTTTCTAGTATTCAAAATCTAGAAGTGCCAGCAATATTAGATTCAACAATTGCTGAAATAAATAAATTTAGAAAATAAAAACTACGGCTAATACACCACTCAAAGCACACCCCTTAGGGACGGTCTCTGGCTCGCCGTTATGCCTCATTTTAGTATCGCTCATTTCAAGTTCATCAAAATATTCAACAAAAAATACAGATTGCATATTTGGTTGAAACTACGAGTGTATAAAAAAAGAATTATTTGACTATTTTCCATATAATTTCAGACAAGAAAAAAATGAACATCAAACACAAATAACACATTTGCAAGCCCCAATTCATAAGTTGTTGCCTCTGCATGCAAAAGAGTTATTTTTATTTCAACCCACTTCAGCATATGATAGACGTTGTACAAATTGAAAATGTTTTAGATAGGATTAATGGAGACATTTTCCAGGAATTTTGTAACCATTTCTTGTATTTAAAATTGAATCCAAATACCATAACCCCGATTGGAAGTGTTATTGGTAAAGAAAAGTCTAGAAAGGGAATTCCAGACTCTTATTTTACAAGTGCTGATAATGAATTGATTTTTGCTGAATATACCACCCAAGAAAGACTTGAAAAAGGTCAAAGTTTTTATAATAAATTAAAGTCAGACATAGATAACTGCTTCGATACTTCCAAAACAGGAATAAAGAAAGAGGAAATAGACAAAGTAATATTGTGCTTTACTGAGCGCATTAAACCAGTTGAAAAGAAAAATCTTGAAGAATTATGTAAAAAACATAATCCAAAATGTATACTTGATTTAAAGGGAATTAGAGATTTAGCATTTGCAGTCCTCGATTATCCAATATTAGGATCTTACATTGGCATTAAAGTTGGCACTGGTCAAATTCAAGAGCCATCTGAATTTATCTTAAATTATGAGAAAAATAAAATCTCAACACCCTTAAGTAACGTTTTTTTCGGAAGAGATAAGGAAATAGAAGATGGATTAAATCAATTAGAAACAAACGATTTATTATTAGTACATGGTGCTCCGGGTACGGGAAAATCAAAATTTGCAATTGAACTTGCAAAATTGTATTCAGATAGAAATGAGTTCTGTTTTTTGTGTATAGGAAATAAAGGAATTTCAATCTGGGAAGACCTCAAGAATATTGTTAGAGCTGATAAAAAATATTTACTATTAGTTGATGATGCAAATAGACTAGCTAAAAACTTTCAATGGATATTAAGTCTATTAGATGAAAGATCTTCACATACCTTAAAAGTATTAGTAACAGTAAGAGATTATGCGTTACCACAAGTTAAGTCTATTGCTGCTAATTTTAATTTTTCTTCTATTGAGATTGGAACATTTTCAAATGATGAAATAAAAAATATTATCCAATCTGAAGATTTTAAAATTAACGAACCGTCATATGTTGATAGAATTCTCAAAATATCTCAAGGAAATGCACGCTTGGCAATTATGTGTGCAAAAGTAGCTCATAATGCTAAAAATATACTAGAGCTTGAAGATGCTTCACAAATTTATGATGAATATTTTGAACCTTTGTTTAAAGAGGTTGAGCTTTTAAATGAACCAATAGCTCAGAAATCTTTGGCATTAATATCTTTCTTCTCCCGCATTGATAAGGAAAACAGAGAATTATGTGATTTTATTTTTGGAAGTCTAAATATTGAAGAGAACAAGTTCTGGGAAATTTGTTATTCACTTCATGAATCAGAATTGGTAGACTTATTCGAGCAGCAAGTTGTCAGAATATCCGACCAAATATTTTCAACATATATTTTCTATAAGGTAGTTGTTAATAACGAAATATTAAACTTTAGTTTTTTTCTTGATAATTTTCTAGACTATGAAAACAGAATCAAAGACACTATCGTACCTGTAATAAATACTTTTAATTACAAACATATAGAAAAAAAATTAAAGCCATTAGTCCTAAAAAAATGGTTAGATATTGATAAGGAAGAGAATAGTCAGAATTCATTAAAATATCTTGACCTATTTTGGTTTTATCTCAGTCCACAAGTAATGAATTACCTTAAAAAACAAATTGATAATTTTGTAACTGAAAAAACAACTGAATATCGATATTCATATGAACTAAATGAATTCTCATACGGGACAGGAAATGACCTAGAGATTTTATCACGATTTAGATACCACAGTGATGAAATCTTTAAAGATGCATTGGAACTAATGTTTTATTATGCAATAAAAGTTCCTTCAAAAATGCCAGCCGTAATTTATAATCTCAAAGAGAAATTCTGTTTTACTAGATTAGGTTACATGTATGGTGATCGTATTCAGCATATACTTTTTGACTTTTTAATAACAAATTCACTAAGCAATACTAATAAAACAGTATTCGAAAATGTTTTAGCTGAAATACTGCCAGATTTCCTAAAATTAGAGTACACTGATAATGAAGGAAATGGGAGAGAGGTGATTTTCTGGACTTTTCATTTATGGCTTTCAGATTCAATTATGTTATTTAGAACAAAATGCTATAATTTTCTTTTGCAAAATACCAATAAGTCCATTATACTAAAAACATTGTATCGGTTGAACTTCTATGAATATAAGCACTCTGATGAAATATTGCAATATGACTTAAATTATATTTACCAGTTAATTAATAAGCATTTTTCTCCTGAAGAATTTGAAGATTGTTTTGTCCTTCAGAATGTACTTGAAGGATTAGACTGGCTTAAAATAGACTATTCTAGCGATATTAATAAAGAATTAAATAGCAAGCTATACCAATTAGCTGAGGTATTAAAAAGTGACAGACAAAAGAAAAGAGAACTAAATTGGGAAGAAGAGGAAAAACTTCACCAAAAAGAGTTAAAAGACTTTTGTATTGATTTTAACTTAGAAGAATACGATTCTCTTTTTTCAAATGTTACATTGATTCTTGAACATGTAAGAAAAGTAAGTAAGGGTAATCTAGTATGGCAATATGAAAGTTCATTAAATACAATATTTGGAAATCTAGCTCAGTCAGATACAGCGCTGTTTTTCGAAGCACTTAAATTGAACTCTATAAAGTACAGGTTTAATCTGAATTTTTCTTACGTTTTTTACCGTTTTTTCCAATCATCACCTCAACAATATTTTGAGCTTTTTGAATTAATAAAATGTTTTGATGAAAACACAAAGTTTTGTTTTCATCAAACATTAATCGTTGATAATGTCAAAAATGAGCATTTACCTTTACTTTATTCTGATTTGTTGACCTCTATTCAATCTTTGAATTCACAATATGTTTTTTGGGATTTGACTTACATAAGTAAATATGCAAAACTGAAGGATGAGGAAGATATCTATTCTGAGATTCTCGGAATTGCACTTACGAAAATAAAAAAAGAACAAGTTAAAATTAGCGTTGGTCAGCATTTTATTGAGAAATGCCTTTTATTTAATAATTTCTCACTTGAAGAACTTATTGAAGCCTACTTATATTCAAAAGATATTGAGCAACATTTCGATTATGAGAAAAAGATATTGAAGGCAATTTTGCAACGTGATCCAAACTTAATAATCCGTTTTTTAAAATTTAATTCTCCAAAAAGAATTTCATATCATGACTTAGAACATGAAAACTTGGATTTTATTTGGGAGTTGGATAACTACATAAATATAATTGACTCAATATTCGAATTTTATATAAGTTCTGAAAGTTATTACTTTTCAAAAAATGCTGTCGCTTCATTCTTTTCATCAGCAAGAGATAAACATGGTGATAGGCCAATAGATTTTCTGAAATTAATAATTGATAATAAGTACTTAAATGATAAATATATTGACGTTGTTTTTAGCATTATATGTTATAAATATCCTGATTTAAAAATGGAGTTTCTAGAAAGGTTTTTGAAATTAAATAGTGATTTTGAAATCTTTAAAAACTTAGAAATTATTATGGGGAGTAGGAGTTGGTCAGGAAGCTATATCCCAATATTAGAAGGTGAAAAAAAGATTTGGGAAAATGTAATATCTGTACTTGATAGATTACCAAACAGAATCAACTATTATGAACATAAAGAATTTGCAAATCGTCAGATTGGATACTGTGATTTAAGAATAAAAGATGAGATGAAACGAGAATTCAATGATGATTTTAGATAATCAAGTCCATATTCGAGCATTTTGGTTAGTCGAAAAAACTAACAAACATTCAAATCCAACTTATGTTAGATTGAAGATTATTAAGATGATAATATAAAAAAACGAGGCACACCAGCCACAGCCACCACAGGTGGCCGCGCCCTTTCCGTAGGTGTATAGATTGGCGTTAAGTTTCCGCTTCTAAGGGCATAGGCAATTTTTCGGCTGTCACGCTTGTCTTCTTTCTGAAGCTTGTCCTTTTGGGTGCCGGGAATATCAGCCGGATTGACCACAATGTTTTGGATACCCAGTTCGCACAATTGATAATGAGCCCACAATCCACAGAAACCGGCCTCGTAAGCTGAATAATAACTGGCACCGGGATAATGCTCAAGAAGATAATCACTCAAAACATCAGGTTTGGGTGGCATAGTAAAACTCTTTAACATCATTTCTTCACTTAAGATGGTCACTTTCCAATCTTTAAGGTGAACGTCAAAACCTGCATAAATGTTTTGACCTTCGAAATTTAAATTATTCATTTGTAGGCATAAGGCATTGAGTCTTTATTATTTGTTAATACTATTTATACCGTCAAAAATAATACTCTTTGGCCTATGCTGTCCAAGACCTTCAATTTTTCAAACATAGGGACTAGCTACCCGTTATAAGCCATTTTGCCAATCGTGCAACTCGACCAACTTCGTATTCTAACGGTAATTAAAAACGAATATTCGGCAGATTGCTAAGGTTGATAATCAATAATTGTTTTTGACCGTTAGTCAGAATTAAAAAAATCATATAATAATGAAAAATAAGTTGAAAAGAATTCAGAAAGATAGTTGTATACTAGATTTAGGAACTTTTAATTTAGCAGTTAGTGTCTTTAATGAAAGTGGTTTAAATAAGCCAAATAATACTGAGAATATTTTGTGCTTGCTAGAACTAAATATTCTTTTTGAAGCCATTTGTTTGTATGATAAAATCTATATTCCATTTCAACCTAGAGAAGGCTCCAATATTAATGATGTCGAAGATAGTATAAAAGCTAAAAATGAATTTGCAAAATCACTTTTTGACATTGGAATAGTTTCATTAATAGGATTTGAAGAAATATTAGATAATATTAATAATTACGAAACAGTAAAAGAAATATGCGACGCAGAATTACCTTTGGATGACCTAACTTCTTTGTTTATGTGGAGAATGAAAGGTTTAGTTATTCATGAGGATAAAGATTATTCTTATCTAATTAAAGCTAATGAAAGAAAAGAAAAAGGTAATAAGATAATAACAAAATCCTTTATTGACAGTGATATAGCTTATATTAAAATGATAGAAGAGTTTTGTACAAACACAAAAACATATTATCTTCCAGGCATATATAATACATCCTTATATTCAGGGAAACCAGATTTAAAAAGACAAATTTATAATTCTTTGAAGAATACATTTAAAGAGCAGATTCTTGGTCTTAAAGATTTAAATTATTGCGTACCAATATATATACCGCCAATTACCACATTAGTCCTTTCACGGGCTAATTCAAATAAAAATATAATCAAGGAAATAATAGATCTTAGATCCGAATTTATTGATTTCAGAAGCAAGTATAATAACTATCAAGATGCCATTAGGAATCCTGAAAATCTCACACTTAAAGAGCTGACTGAAATACGAAAAGATAGCTTTGTTCAGGTTTACGATGCATTGTCAAAAGTGTCTGAGAGAAAATATTCTAATCTTTGGTTTGAATTGTTTACCGCAAATTTAAATTTCCCTTCTGATGAAAGTCTTGATATAAAGGGAGGTCTAAATTTTCTTTCTCTAATAAAACTTGCTAACAAAGGAATCAAATTAAATCAAATTGAAGGAAGAGCATCCATACTATTTGATATTTATACACGTCTAGGTGAAGTAAAAGAATATCATAAAATATATGAGAATTTATTTAAATTGAACATCCAAGAGGACAGTGTGAGCAAAATATCAAAATATTCTCAATTTGTGGAAAATTATATTTCGATTAACAGAAAAGAGAGATTTATAAAATCGCCGGAAAACAATGTTTAAAAATAATAGCCGAGATAGTAGTAAATTCAAGGGTTGTAGCACGCTTCGACTTTTCTGTAACTTGACAGGGATGAAGCCCATAGTCGGCTAATATTATTTTTAAACCGTTAAGCGGCATTTTGCCAGTCGCGCAACTCGACCAACTTAGTATGCTAACGGTCCTTAAAAGCGAATATTCGGCAGATTGCTAAGGTGCTGATTATCAATGATTGTTTTTGACCGATACTCAGAATTTATAGCTCCAATGGTTCGTAAACATGACAACGATAAGACTGATAACAGATAACAAATTGTTCGCATGTAACATCGAGTTATACGATGGAGATCGCGGATAATTGAAAAATAAAAATGAGCGAACAACCGTCAATATCTTGAAAAGCAACTGGTTGTCGATAATCGAAGGACTGTCAGAAAGAAAAAAAACGGCTTATAACACCATTCCACATACAGCCCATGCTTCGCTATGGGTTCGCCGCGCTCTTCTATGTTGAAAACCACATATTTTAAGCATTATTTTTCAAAAATCTTTCTTTTTCAGCAATTTTTGAGGACATAGGCACAAGTTATTTCAGGAGGAGATTTTTCTCCTCCGTCTTGAGATTCCGTATTTTCGGAATCTCCCCTAAACACCTTTTTTTCTTTCTTTTAGCAAACAACCTTAACAATCAGTCAAGATCCTATAAAGCAGCCTTCTATAAGTGGTCATTACGAGATGCCACATTTCCCTTTTTCAGTTTTAACAGGAAGGAAGTGCAGTAATCTAGCTAAAGCGGTCAAGCCGCAGGGCGCGGGCAACGGTCACTTCCAGAAATGCTGATAGTTTTATAGGTTGTCTGTTTTTCCGATCAGGGCGTTGTTGTGCTCCATTCGTTTGATTAGTTTCTGATAAGCCATAAGAAGTGCCGGATCATACCGTATGGCCACCCAGGAACTCTCTATTATGATTGACCTAAGAAAATCGTGTGCCCTGAAAGTAATTTCACCTACTTTCTGTTTCTCACCGCTTGATTTGTTCATTGGGATGCGTCCAATGAAGGAAGCGAATCTCTCAGAATTGGGAAACCGATTAATGTCCTCGACCTCAGTTAGGATGACCATTGCAGTAATGAGTGCTATTCCTGGTATGGATCGAAGTAACCTGACATTTTCACGATACTTGTCAGTTTGGGAAAGGTGTTTGATATCCAGCAGAATGCACTTTAAAAGTTCTTTCATATATCGCGCTTCATTGATTTGATGTTTGAGTGCCATTTCTCCGGAAAGCTCTTTCATGTGTATACTTTCAAGCCATACCATGAAACGCCTGTTCCAGTGCTTCCGTGAATTGGCAAACTCTTCCGGCATATCAATGCCATAAAAATGGAGAAAGCCCTTAATGCGGTTCTTGAAACGGATCATGTCACCCACCAGTGTTTTTCTGGAACGAACCAGTGAACGGTCATTGAGGGTGCTTTCTGAAGGTGTATAGATTGGCGTAAGATTTCCGCTTCTAAGGGCATAGGCAATTTTTCGGCTGTCACGCTTATCTTCTTTCTGAAGTTTGTCCTTTTGTGTACCAGGAATATCAGCCGGATTGACCACTATGTTTTTGATGCCCAGTTCGCACAATTGATAATGAGCCCACAATCCACAGAAACCGGCCTCGTAAGCCGAATGATAATTGGCACCGGGATAATTCCGTAGAAGATAGTCACTAAACACTTCGGGTTTAGGTGGCATGGTAAAACTCTTTAACATCATTTCTTCACTTAAGATGGTCACTTTCCAGTCTTTAAGATGGACGTCAAAACCTGCATAAATATTTTGACCTTCGAAATTTAAATTGTTCATTTGTGTAGGCATAAGGCATTGAATATTATTTGTTAATGATTGGACACCTTAAAAGTAATGATCTTTGTCTTATGCTAAATTAAGTAATCAATTCATTTTCAAACATAGGGACTAGCCACCCGTTAGGCAGCATGTTAAAATCGGGCTATTTAGTTTATCAAATTTTTTGAGAAAAAACATCAAAAAACCTTTGTAGTATATATTATTAGTATATATATTTGTGGAATAACAAACCACTGATTATGAAAACAGTTCTTTTAAAATTAGATGATTCGACATTCATTGAGACAGAGAATATCTTATCACGAATACAGAAACCCAGAAATAGATATATTAATGAGGCTGTAGAGTTCTATAACAAATATCAGAAACGTCAAATCCTTGAAAAGAGGCTGCGGAGTGAGTCTGCGTTGGTTATGGAAGAGTCTATGAACGTCCTTAAAGAATTCGAGGAGGTTGAAAATGTCCATTAAACAATTCGAGATTTGGATTGCTGATTTAAATCCACAGATAGGTACAGAGCCAGGTAAGACAAGACCGGTTTTAGTGATTCAGACAAACTTGTTGAACAAGATTCCTCATCCTTCGACCATTATTTGTCCAATAACAACGAATGTTCAGAAAGATGCAGATATTTTGAGAGTTCACATAAAAAAAGGGGTGACAAAGCTTCGCGAAAACTGTGATATTTTAATTGATCAGATTCGTGCAATTGACAACAAACGATTAATTAATAAAGTTGGTGATTTGCCTGCTGACTTGATCGATAAAGTAAAAGAAAATGTTTTGATCGTCTTAGATCTTGATTAAAAAAACACGCCGCCTAACAATGCCCAAACCACACCCACTTCGTGGGCGCGTTCTGGCCTTCCGTTAGTGGCTATTGTAGAGCGCGCAGGTCTAGTTCCTGCAATATTCATGGTATCAGTGCTTTGATAATTCGTCCTTGCTGATATCCAGAATTGAAAGATTTAGTAGAGCCTTCGGTTATGGAAATGGCCATTTTAATTCTGAAATCCTTCTGCTTTCTTAATACATTTTATAGGACAAGTCATTTCAGTA